>Ga0307515_10024364_pt1 | contig 10548 bp, 6 predicted proteins | sample 17_EM_MG_FD_194513 | JGI IMG/M metagenome (GOLD analysis project Ga0307515, IMG submission 194513) | Populus trichocarpa ectomycorrhiza microbial communities from riparian zone in the Pacific Northwest, United States - 17_EM | ecosystem: Host-associated > Plants > Roots > Unclassified | place...
TAATGAGCACGCCGGCATTGCAGAGTACAGTTCCCAATCAATGCGTTGCCGAGGAGAAATAAATGAGGGCCCGTCTAGGCTATTATGAGATTGAGATCATGGAATTCCACCCAAAACTGATGATGTCTAAGGAGCCCACTCAAATCATTTCGTGTGAGCATGGGCTTTGACTTCCCATTTACCTTTCTAGATATGTCATATATAAATACATGAAAAAAAAAAAAAGTTTAGAAGTGTGGTTTAACCAATTTTTATTTATTTAATAATATCATAAATAATTTTTTTTAAAAATATTTTTTGATATATATTTTTTAAAAATATAATTTTTTAAAAAATAATTTCTACTATTATCACAAGCCACGCCTAACCAGCTAAGTCACGTCTAAGCAGCTAAGTAAATCACTTATTTCATATTAAAACTTTAGAATTATTTTGTTTAAATTTGTAAATGTGGTAGAGATTATTTTTTAAAATATTTTTTATTGGAAATATATCAAAATAATATTTTTTTTAAAAAAATTATTTTTAACATTAACACATCAAAACAATCTAAAAATACAAAAAAAATCATAATTTAAAACTAAAAATAATAAAATTAAAAAAAAAAACCATTGTTAAACCGCAGTATCAAACACCACATTAATATAAATGTCCTAAAATAAAAAAATTATATAATAAAATATTGAAACTGTTATTTTTAATCTTGGAGGATTTTTGCTACTCAAACAGAGGAAATGTATCGAACACAAGATTGAATGAATAAATATGATTATTTTTAATTTTTTGAGTTTAAATCTTAAAATTAATAGTCAAGGAAATTTATTCTCTTGAACATGCTAGATTGATTGATATAGGAATGAGTTATTAAAATTCTCGAGGAGGAAAACTCAATTTCTATTTTCTATTAATAATTACATAGTCGCTTTTTTATTTTATTTTTCTAAAATCACCATTATATAAAATTATTAAAGAGAAAAATTACTCACCCGGAACAAAAACTAGAAATTATGTAAAGCAGCACTAGCAATAATGTGGCTAAAATGATTTTACTAGAAAAAAAATCAAATCATAATTCACGGTACACCATGATGTATCAATATTTTATAAGTATTTGTATAATTACGAGGTGGATATTGTTTTTTAAAATGTTTTTTTATTTAAAAATATTTTTTTATTTTAAAAATTAGTATATTAAATTGATCTAAAAAATAAAAATTTAAAATTTAAAATAAAAAAATAAAAAATATTTTGATTGTCTGGTTGAGATCTTGTAATTTAAAAAGAAAGAGAGAGAGAGATTGGCCGGGCTGGGCGAGATCGCCGGTATATTCTAAAAGAGATTCCGGCAGGCCAGGATGAATAGAGAAGGTTTTTTAAAGAAAGAATTATACTACGTCGTTGGATTTTCTTTTCTTTGAATTCAACACTCAATCAAACGTTTCAGTTTCAGACAAAAATCCCCACAGTTGCCCTTACTTAAACTAGTCCTCACCACTCCCAAAGGCCAAAACTATACTCTACTCCACACATACACATACACATACACGCTAACACTTAACACCAATAACCATCCGTCTATAATCTACAGTTCCTCCTGCAAATATACCCCCACCACCATCTCTTTTTCAAGATTCCAAAGCCAATTCCTCCTCCTTTCAAGATTTTAGGTTAAAAAGAAAGCATTTTTCTGCTATATACAAAAGCGAAAACCCAAGAAAAGAAAAGAAAAGAAAAGAAAAGAGAACACATTTCTTTTAACTTCGTATATTTTTTGAGATAAATATAATACCCTTTGCCTCTTCAAGATTAACATTTTGGTTCTTGGTTTCTTATAGCTAGTCAATCATGGAACCACCAGAAAATTACAGCACAAGTACTTCTTTTGCAGAGCCTTTCGAAGATGCCCAGAAGATAATTCTGAGGTGGGACTCAACAGCATCGGAAGAAGCAAGAGAAAGAATGATCTTTGGTGGAGATCGTCAAGAAGTGGATCTATACTTACAAGCTGTTGATGAAATCCAAAAGTCTATGTCATCGACTTCAATATCACCTCCTTCATCCCATCATCATGATCAAGATAGTAATAGTAACAAAGTCAACTCTGCTATACAGATCGCCATGGCTAGACTTGAAGATGAGTTCCGCAATATCCTTATTAACCATACAAGCCCTGTTGAAGTAGACTCTCTTTTCATTCCTGATCATGCTCCTGCTCCTGCTTCTTCTTTGAACCACAATACTAGTTCGGTAGGAAGCAGCAATGAATTTGACCAGGAGGAAGTTGGTGGTGGTGGTGGTGATCATGTTGATGCTTTAGATCCTATACAGCGTGCAGATTCGAGTAATAGTAGTGCTAGTTATCGATCTACGAGTAGTATTCGTGAGATCGATTTGATTCCTCAAGAAGCTGTAGCAGACCTTCAGTCCATTGCTAAACGGATGATCTCTGCAGGGTACTTGAGGGAGTGTATTCAGGTTTATGGGAGTGTGAGGAAATCAGCTGTGGATGCGAGTTTTCGGAGACTTGGGATTGAGAAGTTGAGTATTGGGGATATTCAGAGACTAGAATGGGAGGCTTTGGAGACCAAGATCAGGAGGTGGATTAGGGCCGCCAAGGTTTGTGTTAGGATATTGTTTGCTAGTGAGAAGAAGCTTTGTGAGGAGATTTTTTATGGGATTGGTACTGCTATCGACGATGCTTGTTTTATGGAGACTGTCAAGGGTCCAGCCATTCAATTGTTTAATTTTGCTGAGGCAATTAGTATTGGCAGGAGATCTCCTGAGAAAATGTTCAAGATTTTGGACTTACACGATGCTTTGATGGACTTGTTGCCTGATATTGAGGTTGTTTTTGAATCAAAATCTGCTGATTCCATTCGAGTCCAGGCTGCTGAGATTTTGTCAAGATTGGCTGAGGCTGCTAGGGGGATTTTATCTGAGTTTGAGAGTGCTGTTTTGCGTGAGCCTTCGAGGGTTCCGGTGCCTGGAGGGACAATTCATCCATTGACAAGGTATGTGATGAATTACATCAGTTTGATTTCGGATTATAAGCAGACCTTGATTGAGCTTATTATGTCAAAACCATCAACTGGGTCAAGATATTCGGGTGATCCAACTACACCTGATATGGAATTTGCTGAACTAGAGGGGAAAACCCCTTTAGCCCTTCATTTGATTTGGATTATTGTGATTTTGCAATTCAATTTGGAGGGCAAGTCCAAGCACTACAAGGATGCATCGTTGGCCCATCTGTTTATAATGAACAATGTTCACTATATTGTTCAGAAGATTAAAGGGTCACCAGAATTGAGAGAAATGATTGGAGATGATTACTTGAGAAAGCTAACAGGAAAATTCAGGCAGGCGGCAACTAGTTACCAGAGAGCAACCTGGGTGAGTGTTTTGTATTGCTTGAGGGATGAGGGGTTACATGTAAGTGGGAGTTTCTCTTCTGGTGTCTCAAAGAGTGCTTTGAGAGAGAGGTTTAAGACCTTCAATGCTATGTTTGAGGAGGTTCACAGGACTCAAGCAACATGGTTGATTCCGGATTCTCAGCTTCGGGAGGAGCTTCGAATTTCTATGTCTGAGAAGTTGATCCCAGCTTATAGGTCATTTCTTGGACGGTTCAGGAGTCACATAGAGAGTGGAAAGCATCCGGAAAATTATATCAAGTATTCAGTGGAGGATTTAGAGAGTGCTGTCTTGGATTTCTTCGAGGGTTATCCTGTATCTCAGCACCTGAGGAGGAGATCTCAGTGAAGGAATGGATAAGTTTTGCCGATTTAGAAACTAGGACACATTCTTTGAATTTTTTGTGAAGTGTTTGGGTGATGTGGTGCTGGTTAATAGGGGGCTGCCCTGTGCACTCTAGTTCTTTTATGTATCATCAGTTAATTTTCCGTGGATCAGAACAAGTAGAGTTCTTTGGGAAGATTTGGTGTAGCTCTCTCTTGAATAGCCAGGTCTCTCAACCTGAATGCTTCCACACTGTAAGCATGTTGTTTGTTTGGGCACCACATTCTAGATTTTGTTCCACTTGTTCATATGGGAATTGTTGTATGTGTGATTTTCTTACTATATATTATATGAAGGATCAGTTTTCTTTTCCTAGCATTAAAATTCTCCCGGACTAATCTATTTGTGACCCGAGTTAAATGCATTTGGAAATGGAACTGAACAAGCTTTGATGATACGGGAAAGGTAGTAAAGGTTGGTTTAAATATGTGTAGGTAGTTGGTGTTTTTTCCATTGATCAAAGGAAATATGAATGTTAGTTATTGGAAATGACAACTGAAGTAACTAAACCTGCATTTATTGAGGATGAATCTGCATAAGGTTTCTTTTCTAACTCCTATTGAAAATCTACAGAAATGACGCATGGCTATGGTGCTTGTGACCATCACTCAACTAAGCTGTTGCATTAGAACTTTTACAATTAGATAACGCAGCTAATTCTTGCCCACTGAAACCAATTTTGTCACTTGATGATTGTCCCTTTGTTTAATTTCTGTTTACCATTGATTTCATGAAGGTTGATGCCAGATACATTTCAAGGTTGAGATCCGTCACAGACAGAAAGTCCTGCAAGATATGACAAAAACTGGGACCTTTTTGTGCTTGAATAAATTTGGAAGCTTTTCATGTCATTTTTTTTCTTCAACAACGTAATCTCCAGCTGGCATTAGTGTAACTTTGACAATTTGTGGATTCTACTTTCGATTTGGTTTGGATACATAAAGAATTCCTACTAGATACGTTTTTCTAATTCATTCGATCTCGGCTAATAGTTTTGTCTCTGCTTGTTTTGCTTGAATTTAGTGACCCAGTACATCAGATATACAGTGTGTTTTTTACACTTTTAGATTGCTGGATGTTTCATGGTAACTGATTTCAAATTGAAGCTCATAGCAGCTTGCAAATGAGGTTTACCACCAAGGCTAGACTATCTCCTTCTGGAAAGAGGTTTGGCTACCCGATTTTTGAATGGTTTCCATTAGTTTTATCATGTTTGCAAAGAAACTCGTCACCCTTCAATCTGGGACAAATCCATCATCAACGCAGATTGATGGCTTCTTGTTTGATAATGAAATGAACTGGAAACTGAATTCTCCTAATTGTCTTTACTCTTTACCTCCCTTCATTAGATCACCAAAAGTGTACGGATTAGAGACAAACAGAAAGAACAGGATAGGGAACAGGTCTTATCTGGTGCCGTCATTTGTATGAATCTAGACCCAAACTAAACTAGCAGGGCTATTATTGCCTTTGTTCAGTAATCAGTACCCGTGTCCTCTAGGGTAGTGGACTACAGGCCAACTCTTTCTTTAAGCAGGCAGAACAGTCGAACCATCTGGGGTATCCCTATGATGTTGTGCTGTAAATTTGAGGCATAGATGACTTAACAATGAGTGATTTAGACCAGAACAGTCTTGAATTGAAGTGACAGAGACTCGGTTGTATCACAACAGATTTTTTTTTATTTTTTTTCCTAAAACAGAATTGAATGGAGAGACGATATATGTAGTTAATGAAACTATTTTGGAACTGAAATTATGTCTTGTTACAATTATAAAAAGAAATAGTTTTCCATTTTATGCAAAGATGGAATAGTTTTTGCCTGTAAATGCTGTCTGGGAGCATTTCTTGTTGTTCCATTAGCTGATAATCAAAAGAGATTGGAAAGTTCTGGTAGAGAAGTTTTTGTCATTTTCTCTCTTCTAAGAATGCCGAATTCTTCTTCTTGTTCATGTCCTCTCTTAATGCTAATAGATTTACTTACATCTACGAAAGAGACAGAAAAAACATAAGACATTTCCGAAAATAGTCAAATGAAACTAATCACAAGAGGATATTTGCGACAACCGAATAGCTAAAAGTTAGAAAATTAAGGCAAGTAGAAGGGGAGAATCAATCAACTGCTAAAATAGTAGAGATTATAAAGCAACATGCAAGCAAGTCAACAGTCATTTTCTTTCTGGTCTAAATTTGCATCAGCCAAATCCCCCACTCTAGCAACATCCTTTGGATGCTTACTAGCTAAGCAATTTGTCGGTCAAATCCACTTCTTCAAGCATTTGTAGGGGACCCAAAACAAATTAAGCAGAAATTTTCCCTTGGCATTCTTATTAACAAGTGACAACTCCGACATGGTCCTTGAAGTAAAAATACTGAAGTTCTCATAGCACTTTTTTTCATATAGTTACCATTCCCCGCATGCGTAAACATGGCTAGAGAACTACAATCCAATAAGGTATCAAAACTTAACAAAAATATGCTCCATCGTTTCCTCTATAACCAATAGTGCACATTCAAGGATTACTGTAACAAGTACATAGAAATCTTATCTAAAAATACGTACATAGAAATACCACGAGCAAAAATGATAAACAAGAACTGAAGAAAAAGCCATCCTATTGCAATCCCAAAGTAGACTTTTGCCTTGTATAATTTTGCTCCTGCAGTAATTCTCGATGCATATTTAGGGAGTGATAGATACAACAATAACAGATGATTGCACCTGCTTTTGAGCGATGATTGCACACCTGCTTTAGAGCTTCGTAATTGAGATTTGCATTACTCTCTCTTATCTTCTTCCGAATCACTATTTGATGCTCCATTGCTGGCTTGCACTGGTCTAGGTTCCAGTGCACTTCGAACATCCTTAGAAGGTATTGTGGATGGTTTAATGAGTGTTAAAGTACCATCATCCCTATCGAACTCATCACTTGCATCATCTGAGTAAGCGTATCTGTCAAGAAATCAAGAAATGATCAAGGAGAAGACAGTAACAAAATTAAGGTAAAGTCGATGCCCCAACCCAAGAAGATGATCTTTCTGTCAAGAAATCAAGCAACGATCAAGAAGACAGTAACAAAATTAAGGGAGTGCTTAATAACTGAAAGACAGAACAAGATGAATACAAGTGCACAAGCATGTTGGATGGGTATTCTGTTTACATCTTTAGGTGAAAATAATGGTACGACAGTATTAAGCTATGTATTTATAAAGTAAATATCTTTAGTGCCGATCCAAGCAAACTGCAAATTCATCATTAAGTTCCTGTTGTCCCTAAAATGGTGACAGTTCATAAAGTTGATTGAAAGCACTTTTCATACCCTGCCGTCGCTTAACCACATCTTACTTAAGGTGTGTTTCCAAAAATTTTGATTTTTTTTTTTGCTTAAAATGAATTTTTTTTTAATGTTTTTAGATCATTTTGATATGCTGATGTTAAAAATGATTTTTAAAAAATAAAAAAACTTCATTTTGATGCATTTCTAAGCGAAAAGCACTTTGAACCACCACCACTAACACACCAGGTTAATACGTAAGCGAAGCACCAACCTCTTATAGACCATTGCTGGGGCCTATTAAACATTGACATTTCTTGGAGGTTGAAAGAGATTTAACAATGACATTATGGTATAAAAAGGGGAAGGTCTAGCAAACAAACTATGCCTTACCGCATTGAGTTCTGAGAGGGAGCCCAAAGAGCACAGATGACACATAGGAGAGAGAAGGAAAGGACTCGCCAGAAAGCAGGGATGACCCACGCGTTCTGCCAGCGCTCATTGTAAACATCATTTGCTTTGAAATACAACTGCAAGTAGAAAACTACAGAATTTAGTGACAATGGAATTCCATGAATGAAGTTGGATCAGTAAAACATTGCACAAACAGTTCTCTTTTTTTCATCAGTTTTGATAAAAGTACCAAATTTGTACAATACAGTTAATTTGAAACTGTCTGTCTTATTCACAATTTAAGCCATCCCATCCTAGATTTTATCTGTTATAACCTGTCCCAGAGCTTTGTAAAACTCAAATACCTTACAAAATCATTGAAGTCAGAATGCAAGAAACATAGTTTTATATTTAATAAGAAATTGCTATTTTTTATATATAAGAAAGAAATTGGAATTTTCTTTTAGTTCTATTCCAAATTCTGTAGTCCTAGAAGCTAAGCAATTAGCTTACAGTAAAACATTGCAAGTAGTTAGAAAAACGTCCGTGAATTATTTATGCTTTTACAGTAAATTTTTGTTAAATCATTGTCCAGTGACGAGGAAACTTAATGCTAATATAGTCCAAAATTATTGTATATTACCTCATAGCATATCCAACCCACTGACACAATAACTGCTACAGCAAGAGCATTAGTGAATTTACGGTATATATCCAGCTTGACCATCATCCTTTTAGCCTGTGACATCAAATGAGGAAGGAAATGTTATTATTCAAGTTCACTTCTATTGCATTTGAACACGTACACATGTAGTATCAGAAACTCTGATGTAATGCATGTTACGTGATTGATAATCCAGATACTCAGCTTCTGATTGATTTTATAGATTACCAAATCGTCTGATACAAAGGGTATCAAGAGTAGTTCTAATCAACATGTAAAACAATTAACTAACACCATATGAAGTCCATAAGTTAAAAGAATTGAATTCTATGTTTTCTGCATCAAATAGTAGCTTCAATAGTCATGCATAAAATGGTAATCCATCCTATCCAGTATCCAGTATCCATTACAAGCTAAGAAGAAAAAAAAGGCATTGCTGTGAATAAACATTATTCAGAATGTCAAACCAAGTACCTGAAGCTTATTTAAAGTCGCAGAAAGAGACTTAAATATCCAAATAATGATGAAAGCATCCAACATTGAAACAGGAAGCACCAAAAAAAGTCTGGCCCTCCCAGAAAGGTCACTGACAGTGCCAACATTTTCTACCAATTCAAGCACTTCAGATGCCACAAAAAAGGTCACTCCAACCAGTATCACCTTTGATGTAAGACCACCTAAGGTAGGTCTCACAACACCATAGCCCATTGAAACCATCAGAATGACAAGGCGTGCTACTGTAAGTTTAATAGTACCAAAAGTAACTGCCCATAAAGTGATACCAGTTGGCCTAATTCCAGTCTCGTTGAATTCAGCATAGTCAAAATACCAGAAAGCCATCTCAAACATGCCCAGCGTTATCACCAATGTTATGCAATTTTGCAATGGAAAAACTTCTCGCCAGAATCTTGCATACTGAGAGAACCAGAATAATCCGAGTATAACAAAAGCAAGGGACATGAACCCATAAAATCTCATTAAAGGTGCCATTCTACCAGGTAAATAGCCACTGGGATTTTTCCATATAGTTTTCCCCTCTACAACTACCTCTTTAAGATTAGGATCACAATGCATGAAATACAAATTATACATCCCAGTACTGGATATCTGTATTGATTTTGATGGGAATGTCGCAACTAGCTCGTCTACGTTGAATGAGACACCAAAGACTTGAGGCCAGCTGGGATCTTTTGTTGAAGGACGATGAATGATTTCTCCTTCTGAACACACACCCAACTTTGCAAGATCAGCTGTGCAGCAGACAGCTCTTTGACCACCATAGGCTGAACCACCAACTAACTCTCGATCCTCTACCTCAAAAACAATAGCTTGTACCAACCCCGAACTAAAGTTAGAAAATTCCCGAGTTCTCCGGAATGTAATCTTTTCAAAACTGGTGACAAATGACCACATAAAATTAGTCATTGGGAATAAATGATACTGAGAATATAAAGCACGATGCTGTATTTGATACAATATAACAACCCAGGCTATACATTTAAAGTTGTATGATAATGAGACGAATTTTGATGATGAATTCCAAAAATAACATAGAAATACAAGGTCCTGAACAAGCCCTAATTCAACCAGGTACCAGATGCCCAGGTTAGGAATTTAAACTACTAAGCTCAAAAAGTAGCAAACCCATTTTAACCCTTTGCGACCCCGTGTGTAATAGAATCTCAATATTTAGCTTCGGAGGATAATTCTCTATGCTATGTTAGAATTGATAAAGTTTACAATCTGTTCTCACTATATGCTTACAACATGATTTAAGACCACATTGAACCCTAATTCATCTTGAAAACCAATTAGTTCTTGTGAAGTGCATTATCTACTCCAATTCTAAAACTTGACCCACAATGGCGTACATTTAGTAGATTACTGATGACAAAAATAAACTATGGCATCTTCTCAGCAAAAACCTATCTTTGTTCTCATTTCTACATCACATGTGTAAGCATAACTATTTATAACTCCAAGAAGCAAAAGACCTTATCATAATTACACTTAACACACACTTAGATATACAAGGTAAGCATGCTGATTGTGGAGAAATGAATAAGAATTACCGTATATAAGAGTCCCCATTAGCAGGAAGGACACTATTCTCATTGTGATTTCCAGAGTAAATCCCCTCACTGCCACCATGAACAACAAAGGCATTACCTTTGCCCACAAATCTCTCTCCTTTATATTCATGAACTGAACCTTCAACAATCAAGCTCATAAACAACCAAACACACAACAATATTGATCTATGAACCCTAAACATTCTTCCAGAGAAAGACAGAAAATGGGATTGCGAGTGTGTCTTGGTGTTTCTGGATCTGCAAGTTAAGATCTTGCTGTTTAGTTGCTAAAAAAGACAAGGTGTTGATGTAGTAAAGTGAAGTGTAGGCTTTAACAGTGAGAGATGAT
>Ga0307515_10024365_pt1 | contig 10548 bp, 4 predicted proteins | sample 17_EM_MG_FD_194513 | JGI IMG/M metagenome (GOLD analysis project Ga0307515, IMG submission 194513) | Populus trichocarpa ectomycorrhiza microbial communities from riparian zone in the Pacific Northwest, United States - 17_EM | ecosystem: Host-associated > Plants > Roots > Unclassified | place...
CACACGCTGATCTTTGGGTTACATTTTCTAGCCATCGTTACGATACATTGCACTAGGGTGAGTCGTCATCATAACTTATGTAGACGGGGGCTTGAACCACGTTTCTTGCTAACCGCCTTCCTTTGTTTCCCGTTGATAGTGGATACGCAGTGTGAGATACTTCCCCCTTGTACGATGACGTGTGACTAACAGATCTAGATCTCGTCAGGTTTGCTCCGGTGATGATGGTTCGGACGATCATCTCTTTGAAGAAGGCTGCCAGCTCGCGGGGGCCTCACCTGAGTCTGGGGGTTCCAACCGGATTTCCAACGCACTCGCAGGATGACGATCCCCTGCACCCGGTTACTGGGATCCGGCTTTCTGTGTTCAAGAGTGGAAGGCTTTAACGACCGGTAGGTCGGTCGTATACGGATGGGAGCGGTGTCTTAGAGCTAACCGACCTTTTCCCTAGTTCGGGGGGTTGAGCACTCGAGGTTTGAGACCCCAGTTTGATGGACCTTGTAACACCAACCTTTATTTGTGTCCTTTATGGATGTTCATCCCCGCGGCAACGTTCACGTAGCGAGCTTTCATTGTGCCACAAGGAGTGTATTAATAATGTACGAGGTAGCAGAGTATACGGAGGAGTAGATTCATCAGTAAACGTGAAAAACACTTTTTTCTTCGCTTATTTGAACTTTTTGTCGATTATTTGTCATTATTTGTCATTATATAACCCAGGTCTAAAATTATATAATTTTGAGCGGTCGAAATGGCAGAGAGCTGTCACAAATAAGATCAAATAAGTGCGATAAGTAAATAAGCTGGTGACACTTTTCCTGATGTTACCAGATAGCTGGGCGAGAAAGTCCAGGCCTTCGCGTGATGAGATCGTGGCAATTATATCCCTGCTTGTGCAATTCGTGAATCGTGACCCTTCCAGTTTCTTGGTGTGGCCAAAAATATTCCGGCACGGGTTTCTAACCCCACACTTGACGACTGCGAGATTTCACGTCGATGGGTCGCCCTAGATGGTATATATGGAAGAATTACAGTAAAAATGGCCCTTGGATTCTGCAAGACAAACGGGAAAACGGGCGAATTCCCGATATTACATATATATGTTGCATAAAAGATCATTGAAATAGTATCCACAGTCGTTCATGGAAGCCACCTGGAAAAATTCCAGTCTCGACTAGTGGTCTCGGAGAGTAAGAATAGCTACATACATTGAATCTCCCTTCTGTATGCGTGGTGTCGGGAATAACACGCAGTGAATGACCATAGATATGCAATTGAGTATTATATCCTTACAGGCCGTGCCTTAAATCGCGAAAAAAAAAAGGGATAGTAAACTCCCCATCCATGGGAACAGGCGCCCCCACAAAAGCTTTTTCTCAACTTTCAATGCAGCTTTCATTGGTTGATCCTTCGTGAGGTTGCACAACTGTGAGGACCACCCTAATATGTGTCACACTGTGATCAGACCACCACCACCAAGAGAAGCCCTATTCTCTCCTGTCCCATGGTTTGGGCACTCCAATACTTATTAACTGTGAGGTGGGGGGATCAGAATCACATTGTCCCACCACACCTTGAAACCATGTCAATGGTAAGAGGTTATCAAGATGCAACACATTGTCAATGGATTACAGCAGGCACTCTACTCACTGTTGATTCCTGGAAACAATATCATAGGCTACATTTGTGTTCTGTTGGCTGTAGTAAGAGGTAGGTTAGTTACCTGGTACACACTCTCCAAGCCATATTATCCCATTGTAGTCATGTAAACAGCCATTATATTAGCAGGATTGGTGAGGGGCTCAATTTTTTGAACCCACTGCCAGAACCAATTTGATTGACTGTAAAGCTCAGGAGGCATAGGCTTATTGCTCATGTCTCTCTTGTCTGCTCTCAGCAGAAGAAGCAGACTTTCTTACCTTTTAGATACTTGCAGAGTACAAACTATGAGCAGTAGAGTTGTCAAACAATAAGATTTTTCATACATAGGACTTCAGACATAAACAAAAAAAAATACATCCACCATATGTGCCTAATGGGCAAGTGTACAATTACATTCTACAATTATCACTTCTCCAGTGTAATAACCAGCAACCAGATACTGACCATCCCACTGTGCATCATTGGGCTTTTTATATCTCAAAGGAAGTTGGAAAACCTCCTTTCCACTAATGGTATCCTCAATCCCAGGTAGATGTGACCTCACCATCCTAATACCACCAACAAAATCTAGATGGGGCCTATTTGGGGGCCCTATATAATGCTTAATAGAGGATGAGTCTGAGACCTCAAAGTCCCACCCCTCAATGTTATCAGGTAGGTGTGTCCAAACTATTGGACCATCTATAGTCAAGAAGGTATCTACAATGTGAACATCAGGCAGGCCCACTTTACCGATGACCTCTCCTGTCCATATATACCAAGCATGAATGAAGTTCCATTCCATACAGAAGATTTTGGATCCATCTCCTGATATTCTGAGGTCAAGGACCTCACCCCAAGGTGCATCCACTGTTTGGAGGAGTCCCCCTTTCTCAACATCCCAGATATGGATCTTCTCAGCAGCATACCAAACCAAGATCAACCTATTGTTAATCAATCGGGCATCTCCTAACCAGGAGCCCTTGGCTGGGATATGGAATGATGCCTTGCAGAGGCCAGTTGAGAGGTCCCAGATCCTCACTACCCCACCTGAATCAGTTGAGATGGCAATCCCATCTTTAGCTTGGAGGGTTATAGATTTTATTGGTGAGGTGTGGGGTGTAGACTTTGGATCAGTTGCATCTGAAGATGTTGATGAGGCACCAATCTGCCAGAACCTTACTGAGCTGTCCTGAGATGCTGAAATGAGGGAGGAAGAGGAAGAAAATATAAGGGAGACAATACGGCCAGTATGGCCAATAAAGGTCTCAATGAGGCAAGGTTCTGAGTTGGTAATGTCCCAAATATAGACAATATCATCAGCAGCAATTGCAACAAGCCATCCATCAGGGGAAAAACAGCAGCACTTGGTGTTGGTATTATCCATATAAAATTCAGCCACAACTTCCCCAGAATTAGAGCTTTGGACCTGAGCAACTCCCCCATTGCATGAAACCAACTTAGTACCATCAAAGGAAAAAGCAGCACAGGAACCATCATATTCAGGTGCAGTTTTGTAACCATCAATATTCCACTCCTGGACTTTGCCATCATCAGTGATAGATATGAAGTGATGAGGGTCCAAAGGGAAGAAGTGAACATATTCTACAAAGTTCTCTTGCTGTATAACACAATGACATTTCCCTGTCTGAATGTCCCACAAGCGAATTGTCTTGTTAAGACATGCTGAAGCAATCATGGTACAATTTGGTGAGATGGAAACAGACATCACATAGTTAGTATGGCCTTGGAAGGTTTTGACAACCCCACCAGTCTGTATATCCCAGAGCTTAATGGTTTTATCATAACTTCCAGATACAAGTGATGCCCCATCTGGTGAGAAGGTGAGAGATGGAACCCCTTCTGTATGCCCAGAAAGAACAGCAATCTTGCCACCTGTAATGGCACTAAGGGTGATAATCTGACCAGATTTCAAACCAACTGCAATTGTATCTTTCCAGCATGCAACAACAAGTGTGCCCCCATCAAACTGAACTGTGCGGAAACATGTTCCCCACCCAGCTGAGAGCCCCCTAACCACCCTGACCCCTTGTGGGAGTCCTACACCATAGTACTGATGAAGCCAAGATGAGGAAGGGGGGAATTTAAGGGCAGAGCAGTAGATGTGGGAGGGTGAAACATTGATTGTGTCAAAGTATTCTAGGATTAGCCTCTGACTATCAGCTGTCCACTGGCACAATGATCCTGTCTGGACAAAATATAAGCATAGGTCCCAGTGAACAGACTGTGCAGCACTCACCAAAGCATACCACTGTTCAATCTCATTTATAGCATAAACCCCAACCTCAAGATTCCCTGTCAGTGCAAGGACTTCAATCCAGTATGGTAGACATGTTGTGAAGAATGTGTCAATTGCCTTTTGGACTTCCTTGACATGAGCACTGGTGCCAGGAATCCCCAGAAGGTGCTTTGTCCAGAATCTACATGCATATTCCAGAGCATCTCCAATGTAATCCCTTTTTCGAGCAGAAAGATCTTTGACCTCACTGAGAATGGCATGATCATCTAGATTACAGATATTCTTCTTTAGCCTTGCCCTCATCAGGCTGAGGCATGAAAGTAGAATTTCTGCATGATGGACTGCAGGCTCCACAAGAAAGTTTTTGTCTTGGCACCGCTCTGGGTCTGTGAGGAAGTCAGGAAATGACTTATGGAAAGTGCAGATTGATTTTTCTAGCTTGTCTGGGATGAGGAGGAGAGAGTGGAGGGAGCGAATGGTGCTGTGGATATGTGGAATGTCATAGCCCAGGAGCTCTGAAAGAGCCTTGATTGGAAGGGGATTAAGAATGAGCAGAATTGTCCCCACTACAGTCCGGAAATAGAGATAGTGTTGGCTGTTGTTGGCATGGATCTTGTGGAATGCCTGCTCAAGAACCTTGGTATAGAGCTGGTCAATCCCAGACCTTCCTTCTTCAACAGTGCTCTCTGGAAGTGAGGTGATGAGGGCAAGCCTTTGTGTAGGTACACTGTTTTCCAAAGCAATAAACTTGATAACCGTGGAAGCATAGATAAAAAACCCTGCTGCCTTCTTGCATAGAATATCAATGTCGAAAGAACTTGGCCAATCTCCTGTAGCACTACAGTCACTTCGGTTTTCAATGATGTTGGCTAACTGAGTTTGGAAGAACAGCTTGATGTCGCTGTCCACCGCTTCTGCTTTGACCTCATGGAGCTTGAAGACTTCTGTGATCGGGAGGAGTGGCCTCAACCGAAATCCAGTGCGAATTCGGGCCTCGGGCCGTCCAGTGATGAAGAACTTGACAGTGGGGATTTCGTTCACATAGCGGGAGAGGATGGAGAGGATGGCAGATGCGGGTTGTTCGTCCTTGCACTCGTCAAGGGCATCAATGATAATGAGGGTTGGGATGTGGGTAGTTTTGAGCGGACCAACAATAAGTGTCTCCATCTGCGAACAAAGCGACTCCTGGCCGACATCGGGGTTTGCTTTCAAGACCTGGAGTAACTCCTTTCGGAAAAGTGGATAGCGATAGGCGAGTTGGAAGGCGAGTGTTGGAAAGATTGCCTGAAGATTGCTCCGGTCGTTGAAATCTCGTGAGCAGAAGAAGCTAGCTCCGAGCTTTCTATCCGCGAAGCTCGTCTCGGCGAACGTTTGAGCGATGGTAGATTTTCCAGTCCCCGCCAGGCCATTCAGCCAGAAAATGCGTTGTTCTCGTTCGTTTGTCAACCATCGTTCGATCTCCCACAGGACTCCCTTCCTCGTTCCCCTCAGGCACCCCTCTCTGTTTCCGAAACGGTACCCGGCGTCTGCGGTGTGATACATCCCATTGAGAAGGGCAAGATCTGCTGATTCCTGTCCATCGGTCAGTCCACGTGATTTAAAGGCCGGGAAGTGAGACTCACGATGAGCTGGCGACTTTTGTCGTAGGTATCTTGTTGTAGCGAAGTCTAGGGCCGGCGTCAGAGATGGTAAGAATAAGCAGTGCGACATCCAAACCTGATAGTCCATTATTGCGTCACGAATATCCTCGACCAGACCGCCAAGTTTATCGGCATTCTTGATGTTGTTGAAAAAACCCTGAACCTTCCCTTGTCCTGACAGCAGAGTCAAATCTTGATGGACCTCGTCCAGTTTCCTAGCAATACTCGGACGTCACACTCGGCTCCCGATGTCGGAAAGTGCGGGCTTACCGTTCCAGGACCTTTCTCCTTGATCCCTCCTCAATATCGCCCTCAGAAACAGGTGTGCAGAGCGATTCTGCGAGCGCTTTGACTCGGGGTGCCAGTGACTCTATTTCTTTTGTATTTGCCTTCGTTCGCTGAGGCGCCTGTGAGCTTCAGAAAGCGCATGCGGGGGGAGGACCATACCTCGCGAGTTTCAAGAATGAAGCAGAGACCTCCAGCGACAGATTTGAGAGGACCGAAGGCATCTGCGGAGTCTCTGACCCCACGGAGTAGCAACTTGGCCGCAGCAGACGTAGTAGATTTCCGGTTCGATTTGTTCTCGTCCGCCGCAGTGCTTGGTTCACCGCTCACATTATGAGGCTCTGGTCCTGGACGCGAAGCCGTCGAGTCGACTCCCTCCCCACCGACGTCGGCCCCCGCCTCGTTCGGTTTGGGTCTGTTCCCTGTCAGTCGATGCTTGACTTTCTTCTTGAGCTTAGAGAGCGAATCTCGAAATTCCATGTCGGTGTTTGGTCGGTGTAGACTGGTGTAGATGGTGGTGCGATAGTAGATCGTCGTCCTCGTGGCTTTGATCCAACTAGCGCTCGATGTGCAGACACTCAGCGCTCAAGGGTGGTTTCTCTCCGCCTGCCCGAGTTGCCTGCTCATTCCTTCTTCCCCTCTCCTTTTCACCTGGTTGCTGGCGCTGAGCCGCTCCGTAACACATTATTCTTTCTCCACTCAAGTCCTCGCCGTATCACGATTAATGCGTACTATAGGTTTCCTATGTGAACGTGGTACGCCGAGATCCTTCGGCAGCTGAGTACTACTCGTCGAACCTTTCACAGTTTTTCTGACGCCTCCGGCTAGTCTCTTCTCATCCCTGAGCTCGGATGCGCTCTCCTCGTTACCATTACTTTCGTCTGTCTCGAGCTGCTTCTTATTGGATTCATTTTTCAAGGAGATTTCACGGCTTTGAGTATCTCTACTGCCGTGACCGCGTGCAAATCATACTCGGGGGCGTCGAAACCCTCCCCGTGGAAGATACGTACCGCTTTCCATGTTTGGTTCCGGACATCTGAGAACGCCGAAAGGATTGCGAAGGAGATCGACTATGTTGAGAAGTAAGGTAGGCCGGAGACGGTCAAGGTGAATGACCACGATACGGGAGCGCACTCGGCTATCGGGGGAACGCATACGGGGGAGAATCATGCGAAGGTCAGGGGAGCTTTGGACCGTCGCTCGAGGGACTTGAGTGGAGGAGGGAGAGAATGATGCTAGGCATTCGGATTGGTGCTTGACGTGATGAAGAAACTTGGGAACGAGGTTGGTAAGGTCAGCGGAACGGATCTTTGTTCCCGGAACTGGGCTTGGGGGGAGATTGTGCGGTCTCGGTTCGTTCTCTCACGAGTCGTCTGTCAGCTGCCTTCAGGTTGCACGACGTTGATCTGTCTCCTCAGGATTCGACACGGCAGCGAGCGAGCGTCCGCACTTGATGAACTTCGCTTTTAAGGTGTCCTCCCCCCTCATAACAGGAGGTGGACTGGTGCAACCCCACCCCTTTATGACTTCATCTACCGGTGCCAATCTAGTAACAAGCGATCGAAATCATCAATGTCCAGACTGATATCATCTCTGAGTTCCCTCGTCCAACGTGGTGAAAACTACCCAACACGTTCACTTTCTCTTGAAACCTGACCAGCAGTGCCTCTGAGGTGACACTGAAACCGAGTTCGAACAAGGTTCTCGGGCGGCCGAGCCTGTTGGGTTGGGTTAATACCTGTGGACAGGTGTGGGGAGTGTAAAGATGGTCGACCCAGGGATACGAGTGGTTCAAGTGACTTCGGGGGTGCATTCCGGATTATTGGAACTCTAGCTTGCTCGAATCAGATGTACACCATTGACGCTCAAGCCGTCATCGTCCCTGCTATCATTTGGATGTCGCCGCTCACCTCTAGTATTTCACCTTTCTTCCCGCAGGTGTGGAAGATCACTGTTTCTCTTCGCCGCAGGAACTGACTGCTGGGCCCGGAAGACGTGATTATTTAGCTACTTGCTTCCGTACCCAGAAGGCTGGCCGGCGGTGAGCGTCACGAGAAAAAACCACCTCTCGTTCGTGGTGGTCCCGCCGTCCCGCGTATTGAGATCGGAGCTTCTGAGTAAGCATGTTCCTTTTCCACGTCCTTCGATCTTCACGTGGGAATAATAACTAACGGCCATTTTCATAGTTGTTTCTCCCGCTCTCTGGATACCTTTCGTCCAGCGCAGGCACTACGGGGGGATTAGACCAAGGCATATATATGACCAATGGTTGACCGACGGTTCTGTCTGGTTCAACAAGAACCAGCTGATCTCTCTGGGTGGACTGCATCGTTGTTTCGGCCGCGTGTCGATTCGAGGACGTCTGGGACCTAGGAGAGCTTTTATGAAGCAAACCAAGTGGGCACTCACCTTCAGCGGTGTTCCAGGACTTGGAGGGGGCTGGGCTTGGAGCCGTTACCGCGAAAGCACTGTTCGTAGGGTATTCGACCTCACCTTCCGTGGTCCCTGTTACTGCACTTCGGAGGTTGTTTCATTCCTCCCTCCCTTCCAGGTGTGAATTGTTCCCAAGGTCACAATCTTTGCGTTCCGGAGCCGACCTACCATCAACCTTTATCAAACCTCGTAACTGGTAAAGGATGCGTATGGGGGTCAACATTTACCGAGGTGGCCGCCGCCGTGCAGCTATACCAGGGCTGTCTTATGGAGTCTCAGCACTCCGCCAACGCATTTTCCGGAAATTTCGTTCTCGTGCATGCAAATTTACTACTTCCTACGATGTAACGTTCCACATTAGCCCGCATAGTAGATCTATGCTGTTGGTCGATTGAAATGTTTGAATTATTGTCACGAAAATGTTTCGTCTTATACTTTCCGAATCTCATCAGACGTCACCTAACAAAGTTTGTATCCACGGCGCAAATGTATCGACATGAATACGTTCATGTAGCTCGAGGCAATCGATGACCGGAACCTGACCGGAACGGTATTTCGATCGTGTCGCGTGAATTTGACGCTGAAAATTCGCACACTCACTTCCATCCGCCTTTCCGCTCGGCCGTTTGCAAAGGAGGAACGGGTCGTCTTTCAGCGACTTTACTATGTCGACAACACTCAGGCTCTTCAAATCTGGTTCTACGGCCGTGACCGTTTCCAGGAGTAGAGCAGGTACGCGTCTCATTACCTTTATACGGCCACACGACCCTACACGTGGTACCCCGTTCCGTTCTCGCCTTCCGTCGGAGTTCAACACTTGACTTACACCCACTCCTCGCTTTTTTTTGTTGGCGCGACGGTGTGTGTATAATAGGTGTTGCGGCTCAAAAAAGTTGTAAGAGGAAGATCCATGTCGCTTCTTCGACCTCTTCCACAACGACAACCCAACTTCCGGGGACGGGTACAACCTTTTCCTCCTCAACAGGAACACTCTTGAACCCGGACAAAGTACGCTCCTTGTATGCTCACGCCTCACATCGGACACGTTCAGCTTCTTCCTCCGCATTTTCCGCTCCAACCACGAGTTCGAAGGAAAGTAGTCAAGAGAGCTGGTCGGAGACTTCTGTGTCTGCGGATAGAACTCCGGAGGAATTGGCACGTCATTTGAATGAGAGGTTTGGGAGAGCGTTGGTATTTCCACCGGAGCTGGCGACGAGGTTGTTGACCCACGCGAGTCATCCGGTTTCGAAGGTTGTCGGGAATAACATGAGGTTTTCGTTTGTTGGTGAGTGTTCTTGATCTCTTCATCCCTTATCATCAACCATCTTGCTGTGTATTTTGGTCTGAGGAGTGGATGAACGGATCTCTAACCCATTGAATTTGCGCTTGAACGTAGGCCGGCGAGTCCTTGGAGCCTACTTCCTAACGTTCCTCCACTCGTGTCCAAACGTAAATTCCGGCGCCGATTATTCGAACATAACCTCGAACGCCCTCAACACGTACACTCTGGGAGAGCACGTTGGTCGAGAGTGGGGGATCGGAAAGGTGTTGAGATGGAGATATATGGTGGATCCGCAGATGATTGCGAGAGGAGTGGATAATAGGCACATTGGGTTGCACAAGGTGTTGGGTACGACTGTTGAGGCTATTGTTGGCGGGGTTTATCACCAATTTGTACGTCTTCTCTTTCCCTCTCCGCTTTACCGCTGTACCGAGCCATCTCTTTTCCGCGTCTTTTAGGGAGCCGCAGAAGCCCACAAGTTCTTCCACATCCATCTCCTTCCTCACATCCTTCTGAAAGGCACGCCCCAGGGCGTTCCGGATGTATACCACTCACGAGCTATGCAACTCTACAAGAGCGCGAACGGAGACGTAAACCTCTCATCACCATCTCCACCCGCACAATAAAGTAATCATGTACGTCCCCCCCTCTTGATTTCCCCCCTCCCTTCTGGGTTCCTATGCGGCGCTGTCTTTCGAGTGGATAGAAGTACTGATATATCCGTGGGTAGATTACATAGATCTTAATTCAAGGTTGAATAATCAATTTGCATCCCCCGCTGTGTTATGGTGGAGGTTGTGCTCGCTGCGGTCTCCTGCTTCGGTGGTAACTGCCGGTATCCTCCCGTCCCGCGCACATTAACTCATACTGAGAAGCGTTACATGCATTTCCAAGGGTTTGGGCAATGAATTATGGGTTAATTACATGAGAACTTGGCTATCTAACACTGAAGGCCATGATGGTGTGGGTGAAATTACAACAGCGTCCGTGAGGATTAAAGGGAACAT
>Ga0307515_10024366_pt1 | contig 10548 bp, 9 predicted proteins | sample 17_EM_MG_FD_194513 | JGI IMG/M metagenome (GOLD analysis project Ga0307515, IMG submission 194513) | Populus trichocarpa ectomycorrhiza microbial communities from riparian zone in the Pacific Northwest, United States - 17_EM | ecosystem: Host-associated > Plants > Roots > Unclassified | place...
GATAGAAAATGTTATTTAATTTAGCAAAAAAAAAAACATTTAAAACTATTAATAGAAATATGTTCATAGCTAATTCAAAATAATGATTTTCTTTTAGGGTTAATGACTCAACTTATTCTTGTTTTTCAAGATATCCTTGTATCTCTGAGTCAATTTTATCTATTAATATAAGTTAATTCTTAATCATTTTTTTAGTACGTTTTTTAGGCCAAACTACCAGAAATAGTTACATAATTTGCATATTACTATTTATAAAATATCTTTTTAAGCCAAACAAATAAAGGGGTTTTTTTTTATGCAAATCACATAACTAATAACTAATTTTGGTGGTTTATTTTAGAAACTTATAAGAAAAATACATTAGAAAAACTAATAACTAATTCTGGTGGTTTATTTTAGAAACTTATAAGAAAAATACATTAGAAAAACATATATTTAAGAATAAAATTAGCGTAATTATATAAGGATAGATTAGAGAATAATCCTTATATAAATATATTAAACCATGAACTATTTATTTTAGAGATAGATCACTTGTGTTTTGATTTCCAATACAAGTAAAAAAACATTTGTTGTTCTATTATGAGAGAAGTCTTGTTTAACAAGTTATAGATGTGTGCCTGCGTTATGGTTATGTTTGTATTATTTTTTTATAAGAAAATATAGAATCGCAAGTATATTTTTTTTATAAAAGAAAATTCTATGACTCAGGTTATAGCATCGACTGGTTATATAAGTTGGTTTTATTTTAATCAGATAATAAAAAAAAGACAATAATATTATACGGATAAAGAGATTAGTAAAAAAAGAGTTCACAACAACTTGAGAAATAATTTTTTTTTCCAAGAGTGGAAAAACAATGTAGTTCAATTTTCAACTAATTAAATATAGAAGGATGAAATTGAATAAAAAAAACAAAACAATCAGCCTGCGTCAACCTGGGTTAGCATAATAAACATGTAATTTGGGCAATAAGGGTCAAGTCAGTCCGAGTTAACCCTTCAAACTTTTTTCTCAGGTTATAAGGTTGAAATAACTCGATAAACAAATCAAAGAAAATCATAAAGCTATTTAAAAAAAATAATGTCAAACAATGAAATAAAAAAAATAAGCAAAAAAATAAAAAGAAGATGTTTACCCCCATCAACTTTTCAAACTCATGACCTAGATCATTAGACCAAAAGCACTATACATGAAAAAACCACGAAGCCTAATCTCCAACAACTCAAATGTTGAATGATGAAATCAGAAAAAAAAACAATTACATAGAAAGACCCAAAACAAAATATAGGAATTAAAATAATGAGAATAAAAATCAAAATAAAAAATAAATTAGAAAGAAACTACAAGTTTTCGATTGGAGGGAGAACTTGAAAAGGAAAATAAATTTAACCAAAGGATAAGAAAAAATTAAAAGAATGAGGACCAATTTGGAAAATATAATATACCATAAATTTGGATTGAATGATGAAATTGAGAACAAATAAAAACTTTACAAAAAGGCCAAGAAAAAAAATAGAAATCAAAAGAATAAGGACTAAATTGAAAAAAAAACAATATATAAAAAATTAAGATTGAATGATGAAATTAAAATAAATCAAACTTTTACTAAAAGGTGAAGAACAAAAATTAGAAATTAAAAGAATAAGGACTGAAGTTGGAATACCAACAACAAAGAGGATCAAACTGTGAATTTTAAGGGAGAAGAGAGAAAAGAAGATAAAAAAAATCTCATTGACAACAAACCACCCCATCACCATCGATATGCCGCACTAATAGGAAAAGAGCGCGGCGACGCTTCCAATGACATGGTGGAAGGGCATTTTTGGCTGATGAGAGGTGTCATACGCTCCACTTAAAATAACAACTAATTTATATAAAAAGACCAAATTTCCTTCCATGAAACTAGAATACAACAAAAAAAAAGGAGTGAAAAGACCGAAAGTCCCATGGATGCATGTTTTAATTTTTTTTTATTTCAAGTGTAAAGTTGTCATTTTACTGTGTTTTAAAAAGTGAAAAAAATAGAAATATCCTTGTCTATTAATTTTAAAAATTTTAACTTTGAGGGCAGTTGAGTTAGTTTACCGTATATAAAAAAATTATAAGAGACAAATATAGCCCGATTAATCATTTAATGACTAATGAGCCATGCAAAAAAAACTGAAATACCGCCAACACATAGGCATTTGAATTTTTTTGGAAGACAAATAAATAATTACATTATCATAATGAATAACAAAATGTTTTTATATACATAGTGAATTTGCTTTCCCTTTTAATATTTTTTATAGTTTTAAATAGTTAAGTGTCACCATGTAGCAACGGGATTAGCTCTAATGATGAAAAACATTTAAATTTTTATCATGTAAAATTTTGAATTAAATGTGCATTGTCATGATATAATGTAGTTTTTTTTGGTACAGTAAGGAAAATAAAAAAAAACTTGACTACTGTATGGAAATAGGTCCTTAGTTGGCCTGCTAATAAAAGACTGGCAATTCCTTTTATAGGCACATCCCAAACAATAAATCCCTGATCATCACTAGTTGCTAGTTTGGCCATGAAATCTGCACACACATTTGCTTCCATGTAAGTATGTTGGATCCTCACATCCCAATTCCAAGCCATCAACCTTCTGATATCCCAAATAATAAGTCGCAAGTGCTATCTTTCCATATATCCCTAACCTGCTTATCAATATCCATTATATTGACAAAAAGAATATAAGAAGCAAAATGATCCCCTTCCAACCAGCAATCATACCAAGTTTAAGGACATGTAAGAAGCTGATCTGAAAGATGGAAAAGATCATGCATTCTCATATATTTATGTGTGAGAACCCTCACTCATAACTTTTTAGGGTTGTTTATAAGATGCCATATTAGCTTACCCAATAGAGTAATGTTCCCAAGCCTAGTTTCTCTCACCCCCAATCCTCCATATCTTTTAGGACAAGTAACAGTATTTCATTTCACTAAATGCCACCCTTGTTTACCCTTTTTGCTATCCCATATAAATCTTATAACTATTTTATCAATCATGAGGCAAGTGGTCTCAAGGAGCCAAAAATAGTTATGATGAATTGAACTTAAAGAATTGAAAGTGTATGCAATGTAGGGAAAAATAGATGTTAGGATTTCATAAACTAAGCTAGCAAGAACAAGCTATTATACAAATGTGATGACATGTCATGTGACAACACCTTCATTAATTATTGCTAGCCTATAAATGAAATTGAATTAAATACAAGAGGGTCTACATGTGTTAATGATATTGAGCTTATACTAGATGAAGTGAATAAAATGGAAGATGAATTACATTGAGTTTGGATCAAGAATCATAATATAAAGGCTAGCATTGCAAGTATAAAGTTGATGGTGGTAGCTAACTTAGCGTGTGCAATGTTGATGTTCATAACTATTATAATGTTCACATCGAACAAATGAAATTAATGCATGAAACAAATTCAAATAGCAATATTTCATTAACATCCTTATAATATAAAACATAATATTAATACATAAACAATGCAATATATTTCAAAAGATATATATATCATCTTAAATGTTTATAGACCGCATCATAAACACACATAATAGTTTGGCACTAATAAAAAAAAATCTCTATATTTTTCACTCATTGTAACTTTTATATGTTGAATGTTAAGAGGATGTACATTGAACAATATGAAAATTAAAAGAAAAGGATATATCTATTAAAAATGAAGAGGATGATGTACTAACACCTTTTCTAACAGCTCTACCAGTATTGGTTAATCATTTGGATCCTTTACTAGCACCAATAAACCCCCTCATAACACATTTGATTCCTCTCATAGCACTATTAGATCCCTTAAATCCCTTTATAATACCCATAAATCCTCTCACACCTCTAGATACTCTACCAAGACTACTAGCACTGCCTCTTTGGTATATCTTGAAATTATAGCCATACGATTTGCATTTATTACACCTTAGTGTGACAACCTTTTTTCAAACATTACTAAGTCCTTCTTCTTTTTCTTCATTTCTTTTATTCTTCCTTGGTCGACCCACACTTTTTTTTAGGTTCAAGGGTAGTACAATTATATTTTCATCTTTAAGATCTAATACAACCTCTGGTAATAGGTGAACAACCTCAGACTATGTTTTTATAATGTAATACATATGATATAAATCTTCAATTTCAATTTATTTTGTACTTCAAACAAGGTACCACATACCTTTATGGTATTCAATCATCTTTCATTCACCACAAAAATAGTTTTTCTTATCCAAATCAATGCAAAGCTTTATTTGACCATCATATACTTGATACTCAACATTACTAACTAAAATCATTCTCATGTTTTTCCCATTCTTAATAGACTTGTCCACTAACTTCCTCACATATGGTGTAGTTTTTGTTTCCCATCTTGTAGATTATACAAATCTACCATTAAACCTATCCATTAGTTTCAATCTAATTTTTTTTAGCAGCATCATAATTGGAATAGCCTTGTATTTCCCAACCTCAGTATTGAAAGCTTTTGACAAGTTGTTAGTGATATTTTCTACCTTAATTGTATTATCAAATAAATGTCTAGCCTACATCTTACCATGTATTTTTTTTTAACCAATTATATGCTCCATTGTATTCAATCTCAATATCCTTCGTATGATTGTTGTATTCCATATTTGTATAAGCTTTTGAGGCACCTAAATCCTTTTTTTATATATTGGTATAGATATGTTTGCAATAATATATGTGGATTGCCTTTGAGAAAATCTCCATCACAACTTCAAACAGACTTTATTAACAAAAAAAACATAAAAATATTTGAAAACATCAAATGAGTTATAAAAAATACAAATAAAATATTTATTGTAAAAGAGGTATATACCTTTTTCTCTATCATATATGATGCAGAAAGGTCTCTGATGTATCCTATGCTTGATTCATCCATGAAGTGCATATAAAAACAATCTATATGTATCATTGCTTTCATATTCAACAACAACATAAACAAGAGAAAATAGTTCATTATTGTCATCTAAACCAACTGCAGATAATAATACTCCTCTATAAGAACTCTTTAGATGGCAGTCATTAATCCTAATAAAGGGTCTACATCTATTAACGAATCTTTCATTCATCACCTTCAAACATACATACACCATTTGAAATTTTCTTAGTGAATATATTTCATAGTTGTAGTTAAGTTTAAATCTTATAAATACATTAGACCTTGAGTTATATTATTTTAAAATCTGAATATATCTAGGAAGTCTCCTGTAAAACTTCTTTGGACTTCCTTCCACAAAGTCTCTAGCCTTAGTCCTAGCTCTTCATAGATGTATTAGGTATGACTTAATCCCAAACTTATCATCCAATATTGTATCAAATGCTTCACTGGATATGTTTGGGTCATTAATAATTGGAAGCAACTTCTTTGTTATCCAAGTACCATTAATTGTTTATTTATTTCCAAGCCTAATACAACTATATTGGTCTCACAAAGATTTAACCATGAAATTCTTGCTACCAAGAACTAAAGAAGCATATATCTCCCACACACAACAATCACCTATACTTGTAGCTCCAACCTTTTTCCTTTTGATTAATGTATATTTTCATATGATATCCATGTTTCACTTTATATTCTCTAAGAACATCTCTAAAGTGAGTGATATTAGTAAAAACCTAACATTCAACAAACTTAATCAATTCATTAACACCCACCTTAATGTTATTTAAGGATTAAGGCAATTTAACACCTATGAGGGGGTGAATTTGATATATCACTAAATTTTACAATTAATATAAATTACTTCAAGTAAATGCAATAACCAATAATTTAATTAAAGTACTTAGAGTAAAGAGTTAAGAAAGATAATTTGCATATTCATTTTTTAACATGGTTTGGCAAGCCTACATCCACACATCAAGTAGCAAATTGTACTTGAGTATTGTATTCCTTAACTTATCCAAGCTTTAAAGTATAGTTTCCACTTGATGAATCCACACCAAGTTTTTTATACCACTTGAAGAAATCTCTCTTATGATATTTTTCTTGGTGAGATTCCCTCACCAATACCAAGAGTTTTTACCTAACTCTCAAAGATTTACAAAGATAATTTTGTTTTGACAATAAACTTTCTCAATAGAATGGATAACATAATTGAAATTCTAATATCTTCACACCTCGCTAGATAGCACTTATAGAATATGAAAGTGTTTAAGTGTAGTGAGAATAAGATTAAATACTCTTTGTACTATAATATCAAGGTTTAATAGCACAAATTAGAGTATGATCAAGAATTGATAATTTTGTAGTAGTTTTAATCTTAGAATGGCTTGCATAATATATATGTTCAAATTCTTTTACTAATTTTACAATTAGACAAGTTACATATGTGTTTCTAAAAAACATTAGTCGTTTATAACCATTATTATTTCTCTGACAGCTAAAACGGTTGACCGGTTCAAATTGGTCAAGCTAATCAATCGACTAGTTAACCCTAAACGGTCAACCGGTTCATGCAGAATTCAAGATTTGAAAGTTTAACCTAGGTGAATTTTTAGAACCATCTAACTTAGATTTTATCTGATTATTATCATTCCTTTAATGTATACAAAGTGAAATGTGTAAGTTCATTGTAATTGTACTATCAAGTAAGATATAAAGATTTATGTTTAAGCACTAAAATGAACACCTATTCTAAGCCTTCATTTTCCTCTCTTCTTAGACTATTGAATTGAGTTCTTCACGTAATTTATCATGCTTGTTGATATGTTCTTTGTATAAAACTTGTTTAAAGTTTTTTCTTAACCAAGCATAATATTAGTGCATTTTTTATTTTATTGTTATCATCAAAATATATAAAAACATGAATGTGTAACTCGATCAACACTTAAAACCATCAATGCCACTTATATCCTTATCACTACTACTAGTAGTTTCACTGCCTTCAACATCAATATTATCTTCATCACTACTTAACTTTTATACATTCTCTAAATCTATTGTATCATTCAATGTGTGACCAGAACAAGCATCTCCTTGTAAATTATCAATCCATTCATCTTCATTTGCATTCTAGAATTCAAATCATTCCTTATATAATGGAATATAATCCTTGTCATCTTTACTAGAATCATCATCCTAGTAATATTTCTCACATTTAATACCACCCTCTACATTAAAACGAACCATATTACTTAATATATTATAATTTAAACTACCCACACTAGCACTTGCACCTTTACTAGAACTACCAACACCCACTTGAAAATCAACACCATAACTTCTATAATCACTACCAATATCCACAGTGGTAGTTGTACCCTCTTCAGAACCCATACCGACACAATCATCATCTTCATTGAAATCTAAACCTTATTCATCAATAATTATTGTGACTTTATTACCATTATTGTTTATAAAATATTTTATTATATTAAACCTACCAACAACATTTGGTTTGACTGTATAACACTTAGGCATTTTTAATATTAATAAAACAACATTAGGATCAGCATCAACATAAATATGGATTTTTTTCATCTCCTTATACTTCATGCATATTCATAATTTACAATGTCAAAACATCATCAACTATTTTATTACCTCTACCATCCCTTATATTAAACTCATGCAAGTCTATTTTATTACCTCTATCATCCCTTATATTAAACCTATACAAGTCTACATCGTAAATGATTGTGCATCAAAAGTGTCATTAAATCTCTTATTTTACATATGTATTTATTGTTTTTATTTGGGTTTTGCATAATAATTGGTGTGCCTTTTGGTAATGAAGTTTGGTTTAATGTTTTGATAGATTTTTAAAGCTTAAATGAATTATTTCAAATATTTTTAAGGTTAGAATTTGGAAAGAAGAATTGAAGAGAAATTTAGTGAAGATTGAAGCAAATTTTAGTTCAAAGAAATGCTCCGGATTTTCCCTAAAAACCATTTTAATTCCAATCCTAGAAAAGGTTAACACATGATCTAATTGAAGCCTAAACTTGCTTCATGTCATGTGCAAATTTCAACCACCAAACATTCAAGATTTCAATGAAAATTTTAGCCCAAATAATAGATACATTTGTAACTTTGTTTGATGCCTAAATTCAGCCCCCAAGACACCCTAAATTCAGCCCCTAAAGAATCCCAAAACAGCCCCCAAATTAGCCCAAACTCAACTTATGATCTTACAAGCCCACATAATAATAACATTTGGCATGTTTTGGGTAATTTATTAATATAAAAGGACAAGCACATGGAAAGAAAGCTAAAGGGGACAATATTACATCATTTTAGGTCAAACAAATGAAATAAATACCTTATAAAGAAGAAAACACATGCACCAAAGTCTTCTCCAAGATGTTCTAATTTGACTTTTCAGAATAACCTTTGGTGTGTTGCCTTTAACTTTTGACTAAGATGTCCAAATGAGCTATTCTTTAATGATCTGAAAATATAACAGAACTATCTATAATAATGTTCCCAATAGACAACTCTAAAAAATATTAAAAAAGGGTCGAATTACTATCCAAAGTTAGAGTTAGATTTGTGTTAAAATTCCTACCGAAATTGTATTGTGTTCTTCTTTATAGAATTTTATTTTTTAGTTTGTAAAACTTATGTAAATTGGATTTAAGTTATTTCATGTTTATTCAAGTGTTTATATATATAATGATGGTTAGTTAGTCTCTTTCTTATTTCCAAATCAAGAATAATGGTGGTTGAGGTGAGTTCTTAAGGTATGAATGAACCTTAATGTTTTATCTTCTCACTTTCTTCATGAATGATTGATTATTGTAAAGAAATTTTAGAAATCATTTAGGTAATGTTATAATCTTGAATTTCTATGCATTAACCTTAGTTTTGATATAAAGATTGCTTGATTCAATGTTATACTTAATGTGAAACTACTTATCCATTATTAAGCAAAAATTCATTTTCATCTTTTTGAACTTCATTGTAATATCTTCCGATCTAATATCACCATCGTTGATGTTAGGTTGATTTATCTTAAATATGTTGAACGAATCAACAATACATCATCATTAAAATTGATTTAAAACCAAGACTTATGTTTTTTTTTTTGTGATTTAAAATCTATTCATATTCATTCATCTTTGAGAACAATTTCATTAATCATTTTCAACCAAGTTATTTTTAATTTAATCTCTCTTGAGTCTTTTTTTGTTACCTAGCTTAATTTCTAGATCTAGCTCTCCATTGATATGACCTTGATCTTACCGAGTTAATTGCTATATTGCACACTCAAGCATTTGCAAGTTAAAACAAGCCAATCAAAAATAACAGTCAAGCAATTTTGGTGTCATTGTCGAAGAGCTAGAAAGTGAAGGTAACAAATTTAGGATTGATTATTGGAAAACAATGTGTGTGTATGTGTGTGTGTGTGTGTTCTAACATTTATTTATTTATTCTTTGCTTGGTCGATATTACGTCCTTTTATTTATGCTTGTTATAATTATCTTTTAATGATTATTGTATATGATTGTTTTAATTATCTTTTAACATTTATTGTTGTTAATATTGCTTACTAATTGGAGTGTGGATTTTCTAATTTGTTGTATTTTTATTTTTCAGCTATTAGTTTATTTTTTACCTTTCTTTTACTTTTATTTGTATTTTTTTTATTCATATAGTCATTATATAATTTGTTTTCATCATGGCTAGTGTTGGAGATGTAGAGGGTAAAGGGAGTGTCCAAGGAAATGGAACTCCACCATTAAATGACCAACCTAATTTTCAAACTCTTAGAGAGTATCTTCACCTAGCAAGACAAAGTACACCTTCATGTATTATTTTCCCCTTTAACCAACAAGCTTTTAATTTGAAATCGGGCATGATTCAACTTCTTCCCACATTTTATGGTATGGATTCTGAAAATCCATACATACACATTAAAGATGTTGAAGAGGTATGTAACATTTTTATTGATAGAACATGCACTCAGGAAACTATTCGGCTAAAATTTTTCCTCTTCTCTCTAAATGATAAAACCAAGCTTTAGATCCTTGCATCCTAGGTCTATAGGCATATAAAGAGAAATGTAAAGTGAGTTTCTAAAAAACAATACTTCCTCACTTATAGGACTATAACCTTATAACGTCAAATGATAAATTTTTCTTATAGTTCAAATAAGTCATTTCATCAAGCTTGGGAAACGATTAAAGACTTGTTAAATGTTTGCCCTCACAATGCTTTTGAAATGTGAAGGTTAGTGAGTTTTTGCTATAACTCTCAAACTGTAGATTTTAGAAGTTAATGCCAATCATGTGTAATGGTGAGTTTTATAACAAAAAACCAAGTGAAGCCTTTGATTTTCTTGAACAATTGGCTGATAATATAAAGCAACAAGAGACCTTTCTTCCACTTCATATTAAGTTTAGAAACACCATTTCTCATTCAGGTGGGAAGTTCTAATTGAAATGGATTGATGACCTCAACACTAAACTAGCCTTATTAGTTAAGAAAGTAGAGTCTCTTGAGCTTAAAAAAGTTCATGTTGTGAGTGAACAACAAGA
>Ga0307515_10024367_pt1 | contig 10548 bp, 12 predicted proteins | sample 17_EM_MG_FD_194513 | JGI IMG/M metagenome (GOLD analysis project Ga0307515, IMG submission 194513) | Populus trichocarpa ectomycorrhiza microbial communities from riparian zone in the Pacific Northwest, United States - 17_EM | ecosystem: Host-associated > Plants > Roots > Unclassified | place...
AAGTGGGCTGGTTTCATTGTCAGATATATCTGGAGGTGGGGCGAAAAAAGAAACTCACGGTGATGGGCCGCAAAACATCTTGTCGACTACGTTCTGAGGTGTCATAGTCGGGATGATTTCATCAGCCTTGAAAGGCGGACTCGGACTCAGGGGGACCGTGTACAATAGACTTTCGAAACCTAGTGAGGAAGTGTCCGTGGAACTCAGGGTACCTAGAGGCTATGTCAGAAGTTGGGTCATTATTTGTGTGACTGGGTCTTGCCGGGAAGTGAAAACGCTCAATGCTTCCTCGATCAATTCGGATGATGACAGTCGATCGATGGTAGAGGTGATTGCCTCAAACGCCAGTTTTTTTAGGTCTCCCATATTGTGCTGCCACAACCTCAGACAGAGAAGTCACGTTGTTACGGGATACGAACCTCATCTGCAAACCGATAAATTGACTTGGCGGAGGCACTAGGAATATCCGGAGAATCACTGGGGGAGAAAACAATTTCTCCCGAATAAATGTACCAGATGATCGCGCGCAGGCTATATTTCACCCATTAGTGGAATCCCAAACACCATTCTACTGATTCGTTGACGAACGTTCTGTAGGCGGTGTACTGGACAACGTACGCCTTGACGATCCTTTCTGGGAGCCCTGGATCGGCTGGATCGGCTGACGGTCGACTCTCGACGGGATATCCCTCGTGGGGTTCTTCAACAGGATCATCGAAATCACTGTCTGAATCGCATTCTTCCACATCAAAGGAATGTTCTACACCAGGAGGTGGCCCTGCATTCAAGGCGGTTTCAACACCATTCGAGAAATCAAACGCTATGGAAATAATCAGCGGGGACCTCCAAATGAAAAGGAGGGCGTACTAGACCGGAAGTAGCCACATGCAGCCCCAAGCACGTGGGTATTAACAAAAAGAGGTTTTGGTGCGTCCACTCGCCCCGGTTCACGAGAGCGTCGAGAGAATGCGAAAATCTTTGCGTCGATGAAGTTCCCATTCACGATCGAATCCCATACTGATTGTTGCATCGCAAGGGGAGGATAGAACACAGTTGGCCCTTGCGTGGGGGCCGCATCTCGTTCTACAGGATCCACGGACCGAGAGTAGGCCCGAAGGTTCCTTCCCCACATAAGCGATGGGAGTGGATGAGTGGAGATGATTGTGATGGGACTGGATGCGAACAAGTTGCACCGATCGGTTTTGGAAATAGATAGGCCGATATAGATACTGACGCCGTGTTTTCACGATGATGACCGTGGGTTGATCGAGCTTCTTGAAATCTTCAGCTCCAGCACGACACTCCTTTTACAATTGCAGACCAAGTTGGATTGGCAAGGAACATCGCATGCGAGTGTTAGAGCGTGTGGTCTGGTATGGGTATTAGCAGGGGAACACATTGATAGCCTTCCCCTGCTGAAGTATCTTAACAGCCTGGTCCACCTCTACAAACCAGCTGAATCCCTTGGACTTGCCGTTCTTACCCTTCGAAATGGGATACTCCAATTTCAGTACCCCACGATAGGGTAACGCGTGAAGATGTAAGTGGAGGTGGTTGACTGAATTAAAAGGGGGGATGTGGAAGCCCATCCTACCGTGGATGTCGGTTACACGCTAACGAGTGGGGAGCTTCAGAGGGGGGCGTACCTCCGTTTCTCAGGTGGTACGCCGAGGTCATCAAAAATTCCCGTACCAATTTCCTTCATGGTCGTGACTATCAGGACTCGTGAGGAGGGTCTAATGTAGATTGGCTGTAGGCTCACGCATGGGGATGTCTGCTTGATCCAGTACCTTCACGGTCGCTGTGTGGTAGGCCATAATCCGCGTTATTCTCCGCCCCTGGACTTCCGAAGTAGTTTTGGACCGCACCGACGTGTATCCTTGGAATTACAAGGAGGTGATGCTCAGCGGCAGGGCTGCGGTCCTTGAAGACAATATAGTCTTTGTCCTAGGTAAACAAATTAAAATCACTGTTCCGTTGCGCATTTGACTTTTCTACATACCTCAAAGACGATGTCGAAACCCTTCTCAGACGATGCGCCACAAAAAATGCATTGGGCCATAGGCTCGCGAAGGTCCGTTGCAGTAGACCTGAGGCATGACATCGTGAAATGGAGAGGGGAAACCCCGCATGAGACCCGCGTACTTGAGCATCGAAGTAAAACGTTCCGCGTCACGTGCGGGCGGCCTCCCGATCAGAGTGGCTGTAAGGCCGCCGTCATTCCAAGTTGCAACACGCCTTTGCCAGGCGATGCAGCTGGCATCTGGCTGCTAATCATCCGCTTAACTCTCACGCGACTAGAAGACCACTTCGAATCGTGATTATCGCTTCGCGTGGATCTCATTTGGCTTTGCATGAGCCTCGGGCACACAATAATAATCCTACAAGAAGTGGAGGCGTTGCAGCCCATCCTGACCATCCATGTCGGATACTTCAGACCAGAGTGAGGGGAGCGAGAGGTGTACGCATATATTGGAAGCTTTGGAAGGCCCTGAGAAGGTCGCGTTATCTGGGAAGTACAAGACCGCGGCGACTTGGTATTTCCAGCGGGCCCAGGATGCGATTCACCCAAGTAAACGACGGAAGGTGTGTACCCACGCTATCGCACGCACGAATCGCGGCGCTGATACGAAGGAGAAGGTTCAGTCACCTACATGTGGGACCTGTAGTGTGACCCTGGCACGACCATTCGTTTGCCTGCATTGCCCGCATTCGGGGTGTTGGGCGAAGGGTCATATTCGTGGTCACTTGAGGCATACCGGTCACTCCTTCTGTGAGATCTCAACCAAGAATTAAGCTTCGCCTTGATTCGGATTGTGAACTGACGATTATCTCAGGTGCCGATCCAAAGACTGGGCGGATATTCTGTTCACAGTGTGACAACTTCATCCTGAACTCGACGTTCGAAGACCTCTTCTCCGCGGCGGTTATAAGAGCCGAAGAAGCGGAGACCAAGTTTCAAGGTACGGACACCCAATCCTTTCCTTCTCCAACGCGACTGAAATATGGTAGTTACGAAGAAGGGTCGTGAAACCTACCACACCTGGACGCCGAACGAAAATGATACTGCCGCACTCAAAGATGCTGTCCAGATTCAATGCCAAGGCCGTCGTGGTCTTCTCAACCTTGGACAAACGTGTTTCTTAAATGTCATCCTTCAGTCCTTCATCCATAATCCACTCCTCCGCAACTACTTCCTTAGCGACAAACATAACCGCGCAGTGTGCAAGAACACCGACTGCACCTGCTGCGAGTTGGACAAACTCTTTTCGGAGGTGTACTCGGGGGAAACCGTGCCTTATGGTCCTATATCATTTTTGGCCACCACTTGGAGAGCCTCTTCGGAATTGGCTGGGTATGCACAGCAAGATGCCCACGAGTTTTTCATCACGACGCTGAACCAGATCCACGCCACCTCACGCGGGTCGACAAACGTCTCGTGTAACTGCATCATACACACGACCTTCCAGGGTCAGTTGCAGAGTGAGGTGAAGTGTGAGAGGTGCGGGAATGTCACCTCTACTGTTGACCAGATGTTGGATGTTAGTCTGGAGGTGGAAGGAGATAGGGATGCCGAGGCTACACTCGGATCGTGCCTGCGAAGGTTCACGAAACCGGAGACGCTGGGTTCAAAAGAATATAGCTGCAGTAAGTGCAAGCAGATACCTCATGTGAGCCCTGCATCCCCCTTCGCCTATCCATACTTAGCGCGCCGAATTGCAGCAAGTAACTAAACAGCTAAGCATTCGGGAGCTTCCACCGGTTCTTAGCATCCAATTCAAGGTGGGATGGGACGTTCGATTGCCTGCTCTCAACGGTGATTTAGTTCTGCCCCCCAGAGATTCGAACACCGAACTGCCGATAAGACAACCGCGAAGAAGATCGACGCGTGGGTAAGGTTCCCCGCTACGATCAATATGGCGCCTTATACCACGTCCGCCGTGAGCGGGGGTGGAAAGGGCCCACCGAAGAGTAAAGCGAAAGCTGCTGCACCGGACCCATTCCCGTAAGCCATGTTCTGAGTACCGACACATTTTGGTGTAACTGATCCACCGGACTGAAGGTATCCCGGCCCGGATGTGTTGTACGAATACAACCTCTTTGCTGTTATCTGCCACGAAGGGCAGATTGACAATGGGCATTATACCAACTTTGCTCGCTTCCAAGAAGAGGTGGGTGCCAGTCCATCTGCTCCCTTCTTATGAACTCATTTGGTGTGGTTCTAGTGGTACCGATTCGATGATGAAAAGGTGACGCCAACAACACTGACGCAATGCCTGAAATCATCCGCATATATGTGCTTCTACGTGAAGAAACACTTGGATTACAAGCCTTACATGACGCCTACATATGTGCTCATCCGTGAGGGGGAGATCGTGAAGGAGAGGCAGAGAGAGAGGGAAAAGGAATTGGAGAGGATGAAAGAAGTCGAGAATGATTTGCTCGCCACCATTTGATTCGTTCTGCACTTATCCGGCCTCTCTTGTTTGTTTGTTTATCCAGTTGTATGATCTTGGTTGTATGTTACTCTCAATGCGTTGGACAGATGCTTCTTGTCATTCACGGTCGCACTCGAGTGCAAGAGCGGAGGCATGTTATTGCGGAAAGGATAAGACGCGAGACCAACAAGAAAGTAGGGAAGCTACAAATAACACCTAGGAGCTGGGAGTGTGAGTAAGTTTATTTATATGCGATCGATTCTACAATGTCCTCAGTGGCAGACGAGAGGTCTGACGAGCCTGAAGGAAAGGGAAAGCAAGCGATACAACGAGAACGAAACCAGGGGTCGGGGATGTGCGATAATAGATAACAGGGAGGATTGAGGAGTGTGGATTATTCATGGATTCAGGGGATGATTTTGCTCAGATAACCTTCGTCTACTCGAATCTCCACAACTTCGACCTCGTAATCCGGGAAGGAAGCGGTGGACGAGGCGGAGGACGAGGAAAATCCGCGAGAGTTTGGTGGCGAGGTCGATGCGATGTCTAGATGCCGAGAGGTAAGGCAACACTGATTAGCAGGGCACGCGGTGTGAAGAAGCGCTCGACTTACAGCGATCTTTGATATACGGAGGCACGAAGAGGTCCTGTTGATGAAAGGTGTCAGCGCCTAATTATCCTCGGGAGATGGATGCACGGGACGTAGTTGCCTACCTGGTTCCATACGAAACCTTGGCTCTTGTGAATGGTAAGGATAGGTCTAAGAGTACGAGCACGGCGGCCGGAGTGCCGCTTCTTGGAACGGAGTCGAGGCTTTGGTGGAGGGGGCTGAGGTGCATCTACGACCTCGTGTTCAGGATCCACCGCCCGACCCTTGCCTTTGACGTCCTTCTTGGCTCCGTCGGACGAGTCTTTGCTTTTCTCCGACTCTTCCGGAGAAGGTGGTGGTTCATGACCCTGGATAGAAGATGAGGAGGAATCGGGATGATGTCCGTAATCCTCATCGTCTTCAGAGCAGGAATCATCTCGGTCGTGGTCCTCATCGTCGTCGTCTTCGTCGTCATCCTCATCACGGCTGTCACCAGACGCACTGTCGTCGCTGTACTCGTCGTCGTACTGAATCTGCTCATAACAGGCCCAAGTTGGTGGAGAGGGTGCACGACCTAGGGTGCGATGGCGAAAGAAAGAAGCGTAAGGTGAAGGGCCTGGAATGTTCAAGCTGGACATTGTGAAATATAATGAGGAATTATGGGCAAATTTCTTGTGGGCTGGTGCTGGGTGGTGTGGTGGTGGTTGGGGTGCAAGGTCGACTGACGCCCTGACTCGGGCAAGCCGCCAGGGGATGTGATTTGATGTGAAGCACGCGAAAGAATCCCAAATCAGGAAAGTTTGATCAAGTTCCCCTTGCCAGTCATTCTCTTTCTCCTCAAACCATGGCTGGTTCTAAGTTCGCCTACGTGCGCAATTTCGAACTCCCGGATCCTTTGTTGCCAGACACATACATCGTGCTGAGGATCGACGGCCGTGGCTTCCATCGGCAGTTTCAATTTTTTGCCCCGCGCTTGACGGTCAGCTTAAATTTGTATTTCTATAGATTTTCAGAAGACCACGAGTTCGCTAAGCCAAACGATGTCCGGGCCTTGCAGCTCATGGACGAGGCCGCGAGTTCCGTCATGGAAACATTTGCGGACATAACTCTGGCCTTTGGCGAATCGGATGAATTCAGGCGGGTCTATCCCAACCCGAGAAACAAAGCACCTGTAGCTGAAGAGCGTTTACGTGATCAGCTTCTTGTTCAAAAAATCCACCAGCGTTTACAACAGGAGACATGCGAAAATATTGACGACGGTCGTATCCCAGTTCACGTCTTCCTATGTGTTCAGCTGGACAAAGCATTTCCCAGGAGTGAGCTTAAAGTATCCTCCGTCGTTTGATGGTAGAATCGTCTTGTATCCGACAGAGAAGGTCGTCAGAGACTACTTCTCGTGGAGACAGGCTGACAGTGAGTATCTATCTCTCGCGTTATTTCCAGGGGAACTGGATGGTGTACGCCGGATAGCCCACGTAAACAACCTATACAATACCACATTCTGGGCATTGGTACAAGAAGGGCAACAGACGACAACGCAGGCTCATGAGGCACTCCGTGTGAGTGTTGCCCAGTAAATTGGCGGTAGCCGAAGTGTTGACGAGGAGGGAAAGGGAACAAACTCTGCACAAAAGAACCAACTGTTGTTCGAAAGGTTAGGAACAAACTACAATAATGTCCCTGAACGGATGCGGAAGGGCAGTATCGTTGTCCGGGAGGAGGTAGGGGTTTGTTGTTCTCTGTGCCCTTTTCTGTTAACGCGTGTCAACAAGGTTTCCAAGGTGGATGATACGCGGGACGTGAAGGACAAAGGGAAAGGGGCTAGGAAGAGGGCGCTGACACGGGTAACCGTCTTGCATTGTGACCTGATTAAGGACGACTTTTGGAAGGAACGACCGTACATTCTGTCGGGGTAATCTACGCTAGACTCCTGAGCAACAGGTGCATTTGAAACCTGGAAGGACCCTCGTGCCTGAGGGGTTAAGTTTTCGAGAGTCGATAAACCCACAGGTTAGGTCCCAGGGAACTACGAAAGGTTCAGTGAATGCCAGTATATGCCAGGGGAGGCTGGGGGGGGCGTGCCTTGTCGTCATCTCATGTCACCGGGCAGTGATATCTCTTTGGCTGTGATTAATCGAAGAAGAGACAAAGGAGGAGGTTCAACATACACCGCAGGCTAACACATTGGCCAAAGTCCATCAAGGTTTACGTTTCTGCGACGACCCGTTGGTCGGGTTATACGGGAGGGGGCGGACGCTCTCGCGAGCGTTTCATAGCTGTCCCTTTGTAGACGAGGTAAAGACTGGTAAAAGGCCGCGGGGTCCGGGAGTCCGGGATCGGCCGTGCGGTCTGGTTTACCATGGCCAGGGGGTGCCTTGAGGGTCCGCGTGTACTTTCCCCTCTTCCTCAAGCGACCCTTGTGGGCGACCGCACGGACACCCCACCTCGAATTCACTGCAACACGACTGGAGCTGGCCTAGGTGTCTGGCAAAGACGACTGGCGATTGCTCCTTTGCCGTAGAGTGTAATGGAAAGTCTTTTCCATTACCTCTTGCTTTGTCTCGACCGAACGATCTGTTCCGAACGCAACTCGAAATGTGGGTTGCTTTCTCTTACCCACCGCATTGATAAAACAAACGGGACAATGGACAGGACCATCGTGCGACACGTTCGGTGGCATGTGCACGCAGCGGGGACATGGAAGCCCCCACTCGCGCCGGAGAGCGACTATTACACGGAGGGCGAAGAGGAGGACAGGGTAAGTGGTTGCCGTCTCACGCTGTGCTTATATACGTTGTTGTGGGGGACACGCCCACAGATGGCTGGGCAAACCGCGCCCACCGAAACTTTTGCCACTACGCTGCACAAAAAGGAGTTTTGTGTGTGCATCCTTCCATAATTGGTTCTTTTGCCAACAACCTCCGTTTAAATTTTTCGAGTTGATTGTTTTGGGATGTTTGGACAAGTTGTGCCCCCACAGGCGGAGTGGTCCCGTCCCTCGTTGGTCTACGATGCCAATGCCATCGTCCACATCCCTCCCTCCGTCCTTTTAAACCACCTTTTTCTCCCTTCCAGTTTTCGTGACGACGACTTCGGTGGCGGCTTCGTAGAACCCAATCAGCCCGGCGCTCTGACCGAACTCTCTTCTCTACTCACTTTGCAGACCGATTCCACCATTTGCGCTGGCTCGGATCTCCCCCAGTTGCCTCCAGAGGAGGCTTGGGGCTCACAGCCTGCTGGCGAGTTCGTTGATGACGCCCCATTCATCCCTCCCTCCTCCTCCAATCGTTCCTATTCCCCTCCAGTAGCACTCACGACCCAGCCGGAGTACGGTGCCACCCAACAAGGAACCACTCAGTACCCAAATTTCAACATCGACCCCCGACTCTACCAGGTACGCGATCGCCACACTTTCTTATCGATGACCGATTTATCCTAAATATCGCGTTGTAGCCCCCCAGTACCTACTCAAGTGACTACCGCGGAAGTCCAGCTCCATCCGATCATAGCTACGAGAGTGGCAGCCAGAGAAGTCATGGATCCCACCGTAGCACCACCTCAGGCTCTCAATCCGGGGTGGAGAGTGATACCATCCGCCCTAGACCTCACTACAGTCAATTTTCATCGAATCAGGGAACACCGCCAGTCGTTCCTCCGCCAATCCATTACCCTGCATACGACCTTAATCACCAACGCATCGGATTGGAACACACGAGAAAGGACGCGATAGAGCATGTCCCGAGCGGCAGGTCTTACTACCGACCACACACAGCAACCTATGGCACGAGAACCACGCCTCCTCAGGACCAGCACTCAAGCAGATATGACTCTCCCCCTCAAAATCAGTCCCCTCCGTCCATGGGCGAGGATTCCCCACCCCTCGCCACACGTGGTACCCGCCAGCAACCCGCGAGGAACGCGGTGCAACCCATCATGTACCAACATCCGCCTCCCGCCCGTCAGATCCCACGGATGCCGTACTATCAGACCCCTCTCCACGAAATTCCAGATCCCGGCGATAATCTCCGCGAGCTACTCGGCCTTTTGGATAGACACCAGCCGATCAACCTCGACGTTCTCGATGACCCTCCTCCGGGTGAAAAACCCAATTATCCATATCCTACCCTTATCAAGCTGGCAATCTATGGCAGCCCGAGGAAAAGGCTCACCTTGCAAGAAATCTACCAGGCCCTTGAGGGCAGATTCGAGTGGTTCAAGAACAGCACCGATGCTGCATGGAAGGTGAGTCTCGCTTTCTCCATTCAACTGCGATCGGGATCACCGACATTGCTGGCGCGTTTTAGCGTTCCATCCGCCACAATCTGTCGTTGAACAAGACGTTTCGCAAGGTCCCAAGGCCTGTCACCGATCCTGGCAAAGGAAGCTACTGGATGGTCGATTACTCCCAAGGAGAAGGGAACAAGCGTCTCCGAAAACGTAACAAGAAGCCGACCAAGGCCCAGTTGGCCCGCATGGCCCTAGTCGCTGAGGAACAAGTTCACCAACATGGGGCCAGTGCTGGGCCTTCCAACACCAACCGAAGCGATTCCGAAGGCTCTCAAGTATCTGGTCCCGAGAATACAATCGACGATTCCATGATTGATCCTGTGTTGACCGCCCAGTCCGGACATCGTGTCGGGACCCAGCGCTCCGTCAGAAGCACCAGGTCTTCTACGCGTCTCAACAGTCCATATCTCTCAGGCGCTAGAGTTCAAGGCACAGCCTCCGCTTCCCCCGAGCCTTCTAGCGGAGTCGGAGGCTTTCCTCGATTACCTTCCCTTGGATCCTCTGGGCAACCCGCGTTCGGTCAGAGCTCCCTCATCCAACAATCCTCGACTCGTTCCTCCATCATTCAACCTCCGAGCACGACCTTTGGTCAAACGGCAAACATTCAGGCGCACGCCACATCCTCCAGCCGTGAATCACGTGTTCCGACCACTTCCGGCCTCAGTGTTAGCGGCTTCACGCAGTACCAATCGCACACTCCAGGCTTCCTCCCACCCTCCGCACATCTCCCTTCAAGCTCGACCCGTTCCAGCGGAAGTAACATGGGTTCCCACAGGAGGACTAAGAGCCACGAATCCTCTGAGGGGGATAGTCCATAAGTTCGAATTGCCCACTCACGGAGGATATAGTTGATGGGTTATCTACTTGTCTCACCGTTGTGAGGCCCGAGGATGATCCACCTATCCTTTGCTGCTACGGAACGGATGAACGAAAGTTGGATTGGTGCCGACATCAGTCCACCTTTCCTTGAGTTCCCCGAACACACGCAAATGGTCATGATTTACGAGCTCCTGGGACGAATTACGGCCGTCGCGTCCTTCTGCGCTTCTCACTGCTCCCTTCTCCTAACAATTCAGCTGCTTCATAAAGTTTTGATGTTTTTCGACAATTATTCACAGTGTTTTACCACGCCATGCACGCCACTTCGAAGTCCTCTATGCTCTCTCTTTTCTTTTCCTTCCATCCTCATTTTCTGTTTTTTTTTTATGTATCCAACTCTCCACCTGCGCGCGT
>Ga0307515_10024368_pt1 | contig 10548 bp, 12 predicted proteins | sample 17_EM_MG_FD_194513 | JGI IMG/M metagenome (GOLD analysis project Ga0307515, IMG submission 194513) | Populus trichocarpa ectomycorrhiza microbial communities from riparian zone in the Pacific Northwest, United States - 17_EM | ecosystem: Host-associated > Plants > Roots > Unclassified | place...
ACTCGGTCCAGTACACGTCGATGGTGGGGACCATGTTGGCCGAGGCTATGGCCGTCGATCGGGAGGAGGTAAGCCCTAAGCTTCGCTTTGATTGGCTAAGCTAATAGTCTCTTCAGGTTGCCTCTCTCCGTTCCCAGGTGACGTCATTGGCCACGCTCTGTCAGCGTTTGGCCAAGGATGTTTGCTACGAGCGGCAGCGTTCCACCACGACCGCCAACCTTGTCGCCGAGTCGTCCACCCGCGTCGCAGAGATGGACATCTCTCACAGACTGATCTGTGATTACATGCGACGTCGTCCGTTGAGTCCCGTGGACTTGACGGTGGAGATTCGTGAGGAGGACGAGGAGCTGTTGGTACCCGAGTCTCCGATCTGGGATAGGGTGTCGGTGGATGAGGAGGTCAACCCTAACGATATTGGGGATGACTTGAGGGAGGCAGCCATTGCTGCTCCTCCTTCGGATGAAGTCATTGTTCCCGCGGTCGGTGGTCCGATCATCATGCGCCTTGGCGATGGGATGCTGGGTGAGCGTCTTCGCACCATGGGGGAGTTGGAAGTAGACTCTGACGTCGACGTGGCTCTAGGTGAGATGATGCCCGCCGTCGTCCAGGTCGCTCCCTTGGTGGAGATCCGAGACTTCGCGGCAGAGGAGGAAGAGCAGGCTCGCCACGAGAGAGGTCGTGCGGATGAGGAGGCGAATGCCTTGGCGGATAGGTTGGTGAGGGAAGGTCGTGCTCCGATCCCTTATGCAGAGAACGGAGGTGACGACGCCTTGCCGAACGCCGAGTATAATACTCCTCCGGAGTATTCCCAGTAGACACTGTTTCCCTTTCTTCGTATCCAATAAACAGTGGTCACATGTTCAAGAAGGAATTCATGAGTGCCAACCAATGAGAGATAAACATAGCAAAGAGAAACATATGATGTGAAAGTGTCCGTTGTAAATGTAAAATAAAGAAAAGGTATACCCCGTCAGGCGTATCTTCGTGGTAGCGACGAACGCCATGACAGGTAGTGGCAGCCACAGAGAAAGAGGAGGGTACACTCTCAGTGCAAACCAGCCCCTCAAAAACCAAAGCAATTGCTGTAGCATGATGAGGGCCTTGTCCCAGAGATGATTCCATAATCTTCTGCCGTATTCCTGAGGTGCTCTTTGTACTCTTCAACTCATTTTGGAGTAGCTTGCATTGCATTTCTTGTATCTCTGTATTCCTGATTACCTGTTAATCAATGCAACCCTTTTGGGGTAGAGGACACTTACTTGGAAGAGAACTTAGAGAAGAATTCTCCAACAATGTTCTCATCATTCATTTTTGACTTGATCTCATTGAAAGCCAAATTCCTTAAAGCCACCAACCCAATCTGAAATGCACAGGTTTGAGAGAAAGGAATAACAGAGAAATTTATAGCCAACTTTATCTGATAATACATATCCTGGTTTTGGTGCGCACCAAGCCTCCTGGAGGGAAACACTTGGTGGTGGATTGAGTAGGGGGGTGAATGACACCTCAGAGGTGTACATATACAAAAAAATGGATCTCCAGCTGCAAAAAGGAGTTGAGCTAGAGACAAATCAATTTTCCCAAATGCCATACCTCTGACAATCTCCAATCTTAAGAGTTGGTGCCATCTTGTCATGAACCTCCTCAGTCACATCAACAGTATTGGAATTGAAGGAAGATTTTGGTTCCAGAAGTTCTGATAACAACTTCAGTTTAAGAATTAGGTCCAGGTATGACACACTACCTAAGTTCAGCTTCTGAATAACCACAGGGTTGACAGAGCTACAGAAGTAGAGGGGTTGTAGGTTAGGAGGGTGATTGGGTTGAGTGCTTGTGACTGGGGCATAAAACTTGGAGTCAATGAAGATACCACTGCACAGAGACTGTACAATAGCATCCTTAAGCTCAACACAGTCCCAAACCCTCTTTTCAGTAGGTGGAAATGATACTGAGGGTGACTGGCTTCCAGGTGGTAGTGCCCAACCTGAGCCCAAAGCATTATCTCCAGATAAGAGATCATACAGCATGAGAACTGCATCCTGTGCATGTGGCAACTTTCCAGCAGCATACTCCTTGGACCTTCCTCGGAGTGCTGTCACTGGGAGACACAAGCTCTGAACATCCACCTTGAGCTGTTGCACAAATAGATCACGTAGTTCAGTGTATCTTGGAAACAATCAGTCTTGAAAGTATCCCTACAATAGCGAGTGTGGACTGACTGGGCGGCAAGCTTGCTAAATGCCTCATTTGGTAAATGGTATCCCCTTAGGTTATTGTGAATCTCAGCTAAGGCAAGCTTCCTGAGGCATGGGATGTTGTACTGGAGGGGTGGTTAGACACCGTACACAATACAATATACATCACAAACACCTTGCTTGCCAGGCGATAAATTGACTTCGCGGACGGTCTTTGAACATCATCTGATCCCGTGACACCGACCTCAGATCTTCCTAGTGATAAACCGCCACGCGGTGCGAATGTGATCTTATGTGTGTACAGGTACAGTAGAAGTGCCTGAAATCTTCCGGGCTGATGTCGAACTCGTGGATCGACGGGTGCAGGTAGACACTTACGTAATGAAAGCCACATCTTTTATGACGATGATATGGCTGATCTTCGGAGCACCCAGAATAGCTGGTGCATTGGCCAGTTGAGGTGTTGTGGGTGGATTGAAAGTGGTGCGTGGTTTGGCCGCTTGTTCTGGAAGGGGCCGGATGGGGCCCGGCAAATCCCCATCTGGAATGGACGCCTGCGAGTCTGAGAAATACACGGTCAGCGACACCCCAATCCAGGGCAGGAAATAGGGCCAGCGTACCGCCATCTTCGAAGTCGCTGTCCGAGTCGTAATCATAACCATCCACATACGACACCCCTATATCCTCAGCAACCTTGTCATCGTCCGTGAAACCTAGACCCAAATGTGTGAGAGATCCAGGTTGAGCCTATTCTAACCTACGAGAAGCGAGGTGGGGGACACTTTTCACAACGATGCTGCTGGCAAAGAGTGTCCTCGGTTGCTCGATGCGCCCGGTTGCCTTGACCCGAAAAGACGATAAATTTGGTATCGATGAACACGCCGGAGAAAATCGAATGGTCGAGCGCGTCCCATAGTGGAGGCGGAACAGACATGACGCGCTGGAGCCTTACAAGGGTGTGGCGGGCGAGCAGCTGCTGCGAATTCGAACGCGGTGGTCAGGATTGTCTGCTGAAGTGCGATTTACGAGGACAAGCCAGAATTTGAAGACACGTATGATCACGATCAAGAGCGCCTAAGCTCGAGTGACTACCCTGGCACTCAACGTTAACGGTCAGGTAATCCACCGAGTAACGGCTTTTGGATACTCCGAGTGGCGCGCGGGCAAGTCTTCAAGTGCTGCGTTTGCGGAGTGCTTAAAGATGTACCCCTTACCAGATGGTAGGGATCATCCGGTGCCCGAAACACCCCGGTTATTCAGCTTACAGCTAACAGTACTGACCCCGACAGCTGTACCGAATGTTCAAGAATGCAGCCCGCCCACGACGGGTATGTTCCTGAAGGCGGCCCGCCGCGTCGGCAAACGCGTGTCTCTGACACACTCACACAGGTCAATGTTCGGTGGCATTCGTGTGAGTCCTCGAAGTCGCCGTCGGCAAACCTCCAGACTTGACTGTGAGTTGGACGATCGTGAGAGGCAGCGTCGTGTGCCGGTAAGCAACTCAGCACTCGCGGTTCAGCGTTGGACCCTCCTGATCTTTAGGTTCGGCTAGGGAGGGTTCATTCCACCGGGTTCAGTTCCTTCGCTCGGAGTGTTCAATCAGCGGAAGGCGACGAACGTATGCACGCATGGAATGCTTGCATTCAGAGGCAATTGACAAATATATTTCAGATATTTGGTCTGCTCACCCCAGACCCGACCCTCGCACACCTCAACACGAGCATAGCCTGTCGCGGGTTTCACAGGGAGGCCAGCGGACATCCGCGAACCAATCCGAAGCTCAACATCGGCGGTGTGAGAGGGAACGGCGTGAGCAATGTCACTGGCATCTTGGCCGGTATGAGGGTTGTGGGAACATTGAAAAGGTTCCATGTTGATATCGCATCGGTAACTTTCCTTGGGCCTGCACTGCCAGCCTATACAACTCAAGGCGAGTACCCTGACTCTCGCCCTACAACTCAGACTGTCCTCCTTCCCACAGCGATGACCCCAACTCCCAAGGGGAGGCGAAAGGCAGGAATATCTTTCGATGACAAACCTATCCCAACCAAGAAATCTCGCACTTGAACTACTCACAGGGGTCAAATTCGGTACTTTAAGACCTTAATATATTGTGTAGCATATCTCTGCCTATTCCGTAGCATATCATTGATTACTTCGCAGGATATCTCCGGTTGTTAACGTTCGTTTACAGTAGTGGTCGAATAATATTGCCTTCACGCACAGGTTTCGGGTTTTCGAGATAACCTATCACGGGTTACTGCTAGTACGAGTACAAAAAGATCAGTTCCTCCACGTGTTATATTGTGTACTATTTGCAGTACCGCTTGGACTGATCGAAACGCGCCGACGCACTGGCGAGATCATAAAAGATCAGTCCCTCCCCCCCCCACGGTGTCACCTTCGATCTCTCACTTTGTCTCTCCTTCCAAACGAAAATGAACGTGAGCAAAATGATATCCACCGCGTGGGACACCACTTCGGAGATCTCGAGGCTCATGTCGCGAGGCTTTCTGAAGAAACTGCTCCGTATCCTACTATGGGATTCGGAAACTGTTGCGTTGGTGTCTTTGTTCACGAGCTGAGAATGGAGCTGAGCATTGTGATGGGATGGACCACTGCCAGTTGACGTACCACAACTTTCGAACCAGTGCCTTTGGATTTCCATCTGTACTCAACTTCATCAATGCTCACGGACCCGCTGTCGAAGGCGAAATAGGGGTCAAAGGTCTGGCCGCATCAATGCCTACAGAAGGGACATACTAGGTTGTGCTCCCACGCGCACTCCCTAAAACCTCTCTGACCGGTATTTCCTCAAGAGACCAGGCATCCAGCACGACCTTTACATCATCTAACGATTCTCTCACGCCTTTCCACAAAATCCGAAACGCAAACCTGGTCGATCCATCGATCTGGTTCCGTCCCGTGACGGTCGTGGTCAAGGTCCCCCCAGCGTATTTCGACGTCTCGACGGTGTACATGACGGAGCCGGTGTCGGAGTCTCGGATGGTCGCATTGAGGATGGTTATGCCGAGGACTTCGTCTTCCTCGTTTGAAGTGAAAGATAGGTTCATCCTTAGAAACCCCTTGGAAGTGCAGGAGGAAGGGACGATCGGTGTGGGGGATTCTGGGGTCCCAGAGGCGAATAGAGTCAGTATTTATGGCTTGCAAGGCGTTAATCCTTTTCGCCCCGGCAGCGACATTGATGATGGCCATGTACTCAATGGTGCCTGAGCGGTAGATCAACGAAAAGATACCTTCCAGCGGGCGGGGAGCTCCGAAGCTTGAGCATTTTTTGAGTGCAGAGGCCCAAGCACCACCGGCCAGCACCGGTAGGTCGTCTGTGGTCCGCCATCAGACGCCCTATCCGCAGCCACTCCGGATCCCTTTCTTGGAGGCACCGGTGGGTGCCAGCATCAGTCAAACCGGCCACGCAACCGTGTTGGAAACCACCGGAAATGCTTGTGTTATATATGAAGACCATTCCCACGGTTACTCATTCTCATGGAACTGAACCGTTGAATGGTAATGAAAAAATAAACACAAGTGGAATGGGTTCCATTCGACGGTCAAGTTTAGCGGTGCGAACGGTCGCTCGATACAGCCGCTTGGTAGTATTACGACAGATTTGTCCTGTACCACAAAAAAAACCGGGTGGAAAACCCACACACAATAACCCAAAGATCGATCACGCTATAGGCGCAAAAATAGAGTGGGGAACAATCATATCCACACCCTCCGGTCTCTCGCTTTCCCTCTCCCTCTAAACAAGAATGAATGTGAGCAAAATTACATCCATCGCGTGTGACACCACTTCGGAGATCTCGATGCTCATGTCGCGAGGTTTTCTGAAGAAACTGCTTCGTATCCTGCTGTGGGATTGGGCAACTGTTGCTTTGGTGTCTTTGTTCACGAGCTGAGGATGGCATTGAACATTATGTTGGGACGAACAACTGCCGGTTACCGTACCACGACCTTCGAACCCGCTCCTTTGGATTTCCATCTGTAGTCGATGTCATCGACACTCACGGACCCACTATCAAAGACGAAATAGGGATCAAAGGTCTGACCGCATCGACGCCTAAACAAGGGACATACTAAGTTGTGCTCCCAAATACACTCCCTAGAACTTCTCCGGCCGGTATCTCCTCAAGAGACCAGGGATCCAACACATCCTTCGGCCCCTTCCACAAAATCCGAAACGCACGGTGTACACGACGGAACCAGTGTCAGAGTCTCGGGTGGTCGAGTTGAGGATGGCCGTATTGAAGACTTCATCTTCCTCGTGTGTCCAATAGATACCTCAACCGCAATTCACCAGCGACCCGAACGAGTGAAAGAGCCCCTTTGCAGAAGTCCGCGTTTCCCTCTTCCAATAGTGGGCCGTTCGAGGAGTGATGGTGCCAGCAGAGGATGATTGATTCTCCAAGGATATGGTTGCACCAATAATCAATCATCAAGGTTGTAGTACGCTGGACACACGCTATACCGAGCCTAGACCCTCTAGAAACCCCGGAAATAACAACGACGCACCCGTGGAGGTATCTCGAGTGTCCCACCTCTCCTTTAATCTACTCCTAAATACCCGACGCAATTTTCTTCTGGGAAGGAAGCTGGTTTCTTCAACGGGGTGTGAGCTGTGTTTGCACGTCAGCCTCTGACGATGAGAAACTCAAATCGGGTGAGTACAAACCTCGGGAGTTCCAATCGCACTTACCGCGCCAAAATCTGTGATATCTCTCTACTGGTTCAGACATTAGCCCGGGGTACTGTTACTGAATCAATGCAGCCCCTTCAAACCAGCCGCAATGACTCCAAGTAACAGGGTAAGATACGTGAGGTGTCAGTGTTTGAGAGTAAAACCCTCTCAAACTCAAATTCCGATCATCCACGATCGAAAGCCGTCCTCCCGCTCCCTTCATTATTGGCCCTACGCACCCTCCAGGGCTCTATCGCGTTCACACTTTTTCTTCATGACGCGGATAACAAACTTTGCAAGGAAACGGACGCATGTCGAAGCGACTTTCAATTACAACGAAGCAGACTTGGAGGACTCCGATGCGGAGTCGATTATGGGGGGAGCGGCCGATGAATCTGCTACCGCCGTAGCGAATACCGAGATCGTAGAAATCGCAGAAGATGGCCGTGGTGCCGACGGGCAACCTCCTAAGAAGAAGAGGAAGAGAGGTCCACGGAAAAAGGCTGGTACGAAGGTGACAACCGGGACCACCGATGGAGGTGAAGGTGGGGAGAAAGGGGAGGGGGAGGAGTCGAACGATACCTCGAAGAAAAAGGGAAAAAAGAACAAGACTAAATTAAGGACCATCCAAGGTTCGCCTCCCCTTGCAGCCTCCGCACACTCCAAGTTCACTCAATCTTCCTCCAGAGCGCAAAGAAGCTTCAGAAAAACGACGGCGCAGGCGAACAGCCGAGCGGAACGCAGACACCACCTGTTTCGCCTGTCGAGAGAAGGGCCACGCCGTGCATGATTGTCCCAAAATCGCCGATGGCTCCATCAAACCACCAGGAAACCAAAGCGGTTTCAGCGCAACCGGGGTTGTGGGAATCTGCTATCGCTGCGGTTCACGAAGACACCGACTCTCAGCTTGTCGCGAGAAAGTCTCTGATCCCTCAAATCCTCTTCCATTTGCCTCCTGCTTTGTCTGTAGTGGAAGCGGTCACCTCGCGTCACAATGTCCGAAGAACAAGGAGAGGGGAGTATACCCGAACGGCGGGAGCTGCAAGCTGTGTGGAGAAACTGACCACTTGGCGAGGAACTGTAAATTAAGGGACAAAGGTGCGATCAACACGCTCGGCTTTATCGGTTACATGAACTCATGTGAGGTCGATTCCAGCTGTGGCAGAGAAGGCAACGTTTTTGGGGACCGGTACGGAGGCAGGTGCCGACGAAGACGACTTTCATACGTTCAAACGAAAATCAACCGAGGTCGATAAAGAGCAGAAGACAGCGGAGAGGATCAAGAACTCGAGATCCAAAAATCCATCTCAACCTCAGAAGAAGGTCGTCAACTTTTGAATTCCCTCAGGTTCCAAACATCCTTGGTGCCTTGTACTCTCAAGCGATCGTTTGCATGGGAATGTGGTCTATGTAATTTATTACCGTACAAATCACGTTTTATACGCCTGTCGATGTAGCCTCGTGCAACCGTCTAGTTAGATTCCTTCACCGCGAAGGGCCAATCAATGTAACCCTTGGGATCCTCAGGGCTGTAGAAGGTCTTGGGGTCGGCCACATTGAGCGGGAGGTTCTCTTTCAACTTGTATGGTAGATCGGGCTGCGGTTCTCGTCGTTAGAGCGATCCAAGAAATGGTTGAAAGGAAAATACTAACATTAGCCAAGAAATCTTTTCCATAACCAACCAGTCCCCCTGTCCTATCCGCGAGCTCCATGCCTTTCTGACGATCGTATCCACTATTACTCATGAAGACGTTGGGAGCCCAGATTTCGCGAAGGAACTCGTTCGATTCTTTTCCGTCTCGTGGACGCTCGACTTCGACCGCGTCAAAGAAAGAAAATTTGGGGTAGAGTTCCTTTATTCTCTGAGCGAGGTAGGCAAATGTCGGTTTGGGATCGTCCATCCTCATTCCTATCGATGATGTCAACCTTCCGATACACCGAGGAAGAGTTGAAAGTAGATTTGTGCTTACCGTACATAGTACCCCAAGGGCCGACACGAATAGCAGTCCTGTCTTCACCGATAGATTTGGTGATCGCTTCCAAAATCTCCAGAGCAAACCTCGTCCTGTTCTCAACAGATCCTCCATACTGGTCTGTCCTTTTATTCGACACGTCTTGCAGGAATTGGTCGATCAAGTACCCGTTCGAACCGTGGACCATCACACCATCGAACCCAGCCTGGTCAACAGCGACCTCAGCCGCCCTCTGGAACCACTTAACGTAGTCCTTGATCTCCGGGATGGTAAGTTCTCGAGGGACGACGCTGGCACCACGGGTTTGGATGGGCGATGGAGCGACTGGAACGACGTTCTGACCTGGGTTATCGGTTTTGAGAGCGTCAGGCTCTGCGGATGGACCGATGGCCCAAAGTTGGGCGTAAATGAATGAACCCTTCTTGTGAACGGAATCCGTAATCTGCGTCAAACCGCGGATTAGCAAAAAAGGCTCAAAGGTCCATCGAAGGAAGTAATAACGCACTCGTTTCCATTCGTTTATCTGCTCGTCGGTGTATATGAAAGGGATATGAGGTAAACCACCGGCGTGGGGGTGGATAGCGGTAGCCTCGGTAACGAGCAAAGTGCCAGGGACGCTAGCCCTTTGAGTGTAATACTCAAGGGCAAGGTCTCCATGAACGTGATCCTTGTTCGCCCGAAGCCTCGTCATCGGACTGAGAACGATACGATGCTTGAGGTCCATACGACCAACACGGATCGGTTGAAAGAGCTTGGACATGGACATTGCGAAAATAGTGGGCGGTATGGGGAGTTGTGGGTGTTTAGTGAGGACCATCCATGGCCAACCTCTGGACCTTTTATACGTCAAGAGTCGTGCAGTGGTTTTGATTTGCATTCCTTTGTGGTGTGGTCTGAAGCGCCCAGGTTCGATCAAAGAAGGACGCAACTGCTCCGCCAAATTATTACCAGGAAGGGAAAAAATGCCACGGACCTGGTGATGACAGCCAATGAGAAACTGTTCTTCCTGCGGCTTGACTTGTTCTTTGACCGTTTAGGCAATGTTGGAGCGGTCAACAGAGCTTCAAATGAAAGTCGCTGACACACTGTTGCCACCTCGTGGGTTTCAACTTGGCGCGAGACGGCGCTGCCCCACCAAGGTTCCAGCCTAAGCTTACCCTCTCACTCAGCGCAGTTCGTCGATCACTCAGATAAGTCCTGCGGAGCGAGTGCGTGTTTTCCTGTTAGTAACGTGGCCGATGACAAATCGTAAAATATTCCCAATGCCCATCATGCGATCAGAAATGACAGGGGTAGGTCGTTGGTGTGGCTCAGCCCCGGAAACAAGAGTTAGTGCAAGGTAGTGGAGTGGGCGAGCCACGAATACGAGCCACAAACACCAGAAACAGCCGGGGCACCCCCATGTTCCAAATCCCTGTCACTATCTTGCAGAAAGTGAAAATTATGCGGTGGTCATCCGGATGCTTATTGAGCACAGGAAAACACGAGTAGGAATACAACCCGAGCACTTTGACACAAATGTAAAGAGTATGCGTTACCTGTCAATGTATCCGGTCAGCACTCGTCCCAACGGGGGGGATGCATTGGGAGCTCACAACTCCTCCAACAATTTCAACACATCTCTTATCGCGGGTTGCTCATCACCCTCTCCCTGATTTGTCAACGGGAAAGAAGAGCCTGC
>Ga0307515_10024369_pt1 | contig 10548 bp, 1 predicted proteins | sample 17_EM_MG_FD_194513 | JGI IMG/M metagenome (GOLD analysis project Ga0307515, IMG submission 194513) | Populus trichocarpa ectomycorrhiza microbial communities from riparian zone in the Pacific Northwest, United States - 17_EM | ecosystem: Host-associated > Plants > Roots > Unclassified | place...
CATAAAAAAAATTTAAAAACAAATCTAAAATCACAAAATTAAACCGGCCAATATATATTTTTTTATCACCCTTGATCTATTTTTTAGAAAATATTAAGATTTAAAATAACCATCATTAAATATTCTTTGTTGAATGTAACTTCTAGACGTCAAAATTGATCTTTTTAATGTTTGACATCCATGTGAACACTTGGCTTTCTCTCTCTTTATTGGATTCTAGAAATTTTCTTTCTTCTTTCTTTCTCTAACTCATTGATTGAAAAATAAATAAAAAATAAATTTTTGGACCAGAATTAAATTTAAAAAAATATATAGGGACTATCAAAGTTGAAAAGTAAAAGTTGGAGGATGGAAATGATTTTTTTCCACAAAGTTTAAATGAGTCATAATATTTCTTCATGTTTCACATTGGGGTCCCCTATCATTTAATATTTCTTTCATTAAGTAATTTTGACAAGTTGGTTACTAAATTGGACATAGAAGGATACAATTGAAAAATAATAAATTTTGATAACCAAATTAAAAAAAAACCATAGCATTTCATTGTTCATTACTGCAATGAAATGCCAAGGTCCTTTTAGTATATGACTAGATACGGTGCGTGTGCATTGCCGCGGGCCGAACAAATATTTTTTTACGTGATAGGTTAAAAAAATTTAAGTCCCAAGTCATTTGTTAAATTGGTAATTTAAATATTTACAAAAAAAAAACAAGAAAAAAACCAGAAAAAAACAATGAAAAAAAAACAGCACACTCAAACCTATTCGGATTATCAAACAACTCAATACTAACTTAACTGAAGAAAAACCGGAAAACAAAAGGTTAAAGTTAAAAAAAAAAAACATCAGCATAAAAAAAAGGAAGGAAACCAAGCAAACCTAGTCGAATCTTCTAAATCTAGTTTAATATAAAAAACTTGCAACTTGTTAAATCATGAGTTCAAGTTCAATTAAAAAGCTTAAATATCATCTAATTTAATTTTGAAAGATAGAATCGTTGAAAAAACTATTAATAACAAAAACTTGCAAAAGAAAAAGAATAGCAAAAAAAATAGGGCTAAAATCTTACAGGGAAAAACTCAATGAGGATGAAATCAAAAAAAAAATATCGCAAACAAAAAAAATTACAATTAAAAGAACTAAGACCAAACTTGAAAGATTAAAAAATTATAGGGGGTGAAATTAAAAATTATTTGTAATGTAGTAGATTATTTATAGATTAAAAAAGATAGTGATGAAATAGAAAAATGATTGTTGAGTGTTAATTCAATAGAATCAAACCGAAAAAAATAAAAACACAAAAGTTAAAAAAAAAAGAGAATTAAACCGAGAAAAATAACAAAACAGAATTTAAAAAAGATAAAAAAAAAGACAACATAAATTTAGAAAAGGGAAAAAAAACAAGGCAAACCTCTGTAAAAAACAAATCCTGCAAAAATCAAGAAGTATAATTCTCAACTAATTTAATTTTGAAGGATGAGATAAGTAGAAGAATATTAAAAAACAAACCCTGCAAAAACAACAAAAAGAATGAAAATAAAATTTAATAGAAAAAACCATAGGAGGATGCAATTTAATGAAAAAAATAAAAAATAATGCCAAATAAAATAAATATCAACTAAAAGAATAAGGACCAAATTTTAAAGATTAAGAAAATCATATGGAGTGAAATTAAAAACATCTGTAAAAATAAAATAAACCCGAACAAACAACCTAAACATGGTCAAATTTTAGAAAGCTCGCAACTTATAAAACCTTAGATATGGGTTCTATTAAAAAGTTTATTATAAGCTAATTTAAAAATATAAATTTTTAAAACATGTCAAAACAAAAAAAAAACCTCGAGCGAATTCACTAGCCATCTTGGATCAACAATTGAAACACATGATCTAGAACATGGAATTCAGTTGACCCTATAAATTCAAGAATAAAAAAATACCTCCGAAAAAAATATTCAAAAACAAATGCTTTTAAAAAAGATGAAAATCGACTTGGGCTAATCCTTTAGATCTATTACCCGAGTCATGAGACCGGGTGACCTTATAAAAGTAAACCCGAAAAACAAAGAAGCAAAATTCTTAATTAAACAATTATTGAGGGATGAATTTAAGAAAAAAAATCAATCAAAAAACAAATGCAAAATAAAAATAAATAGCAAATAAAAGAATTAAGATTAAATTCAACATAAAAATGAAATAAAATTAAAAGTTTAGGGAAAAATCAAATGAAATTAAATGTTTAGGAATTGAATTGTAAAAAACACAATTACTAAAATAACCCTGTATAATCCTCAAAAGATATTTATTTCATGGTGAAAGATCACCTTACCCCGAAGTAAAGACAAAATATAAAATGATCAATGGGCAAAATAGTAATTATATTATTGTAAAAATAGTAATATATGTCTTGGGGTATAATAATATCTCTACGGGGGTTAGTTTTTTTTTATAATAATATTGATTGCCAAGTGTTTTAGGCCTCGTTTGTTTGATCGAATTTCCAAACTTTCATGTGTTTGTTTACCATTATGAAAAGTGGTCAACGAAAAACACTTTTCTGTTAAAAAAATTTTACTTGGTTTCCAGAAAAGTGTTTTTCTTTTATTTTGGGTAGAAAAAACTTTCCAAAAGTTGTGAAAAAATTAGAAATATCATATTATTTGCTGATTATAACAAATTTGGTTCTCAAACTTTTAATTGCTATATTTTTTTTAATATATTTGTTTTTCAATTTCACCCCTTAGAATTTGATTTTTATATTACTTTGGTCCTCATTTTTATGATTGTTATTTGCTTTTCTCTTATTATTTTTTTAATTGAAATTTTCTATCTAAAAAATTTGGTCCTCATTTTTTTGATTGTTACTTATTTTATTTGAAATAATTTATGAAATTATAAGTATAATTATTTTAATTTCATCATCTTTTAATTTTTTTATCTGTTAGATTTGATTTCCATTATTTTTATTGTTATTTATTTTATTTGAGATAATTTATGAAATTAGATTTTTATTTCAATTTCATTCTTATTCAACTTTTTAATTTGTAAAATTTCTTCCTCATTATTTTAATAAACTTGAAATAAAAATATTAATAAGTTATTTTTCAGCTCATTTTTCATGATATAACCAAACACTAGAAATTGTTTTCCAGCTTATTTTTCATGATACTACCAAATATCAAAAAATAATTTACTTTCCAGAAATCCACTTTCTAAAAGAAAACTATTTTTCAACAAACAAATAGGACCTTAGTATAATTTATACTAATAGTAATAGCTCTTTTTAATTTAGCTAATGTTTTATGAAAAAAAGCCCTTATTTTCAAATAATTCAAGTGTAATGTTCATCATCTCTTAAAGTAACCAAACAATATTTATAGATATTCCTACTATGGAAACAAAGACATTTTATGAAAACAAAACAGTAATCACATAGAGAGTACAACAATTATTTTTTAAGTGTTTTATTTTTGAAAAATTTATTAAAATAATATTATTTTTATTTTTTAAAAGTATTATTTTTGAAATCAGTATATCAAAATAATCATATATATATATATATATATAATTTAAATAAAAAAATTAAAATTTTAAGAAACAATATTCCAAACACGACCTCGTAGAAGGAAAGATAATTGGCTTTTAATTTGTGAATGGGTGATCTTGGGATAAGAGGTATAAATGTATAATTATAAATCTAAAAGGAAATTTTAAGTATTACATGTAAAGTTGACATATATGCAGTGACTTGGCATGCAGGGACTAAACAATTTGTTTCTAAAAATAGACTAATTAATTATTATTTAAAAAAAAAACACATGAGCTATATTGCCCGTGCTCCATAATGAGTCAATAACAATTTTAATTTTAAATAAAAAAATATGAAACGTAATTTTAAGTGTCTTGAGTCTGGTTGCGGAGCCCTATTGGGTCTCGAGGCAAAGCCAGACCTCATTGCTTTAGGTCTGACTGCGAAGTCAGACCCAATATCTTTGGGTCTGTTTTCTTGGGTTTGTCATCACATCAAAAATAATACAAAAATATCAAAAAAATATTAATTTGAAGTAAAGAAAAAAATAAAAATAAAAATCATTTTTTTAAAACGCAAAAACAAACATGCTTTAATATGAAAATTCAACCCAACCTAAAATAAAAAAAAATCATCATCCAATTTTTGTAAAATATAAAAAAATCACGTCAATTTATTTTCCTTTTATAGTATGAAAAAAAATTCAATAAGAGAAAAGAAAAAAAAAATTAAAGAGGAAAAAAAATAAAATTAGAAATATCTTAAAAGGAAAAAAATTAAAGAGAAAGAAATTAGTTACCGGTGTATTGGGCGCTACTCTGCTATGTGCTATTCATAGTACTACTATAAAAAATACTTTATTTGAAGATGGTGATGATGCAAATGCATTTCGTGCTTTTAACCCAACTCAAACATTTTTACATTTGAAAAACAAAATTGTTATTGACCCGCTGTGGAGCGCGGACCAATATACTAGCTATTGTATTATTATGTAATAGTCATTTTTTTAAAATATTTTTTAAAAAATATATTGAGATATTATTTTATTATTTTTTTTAAATTGAAGTTTTATATCATCACATCAAAATAATACAAATACATCAAAAAATATTAATTTGAATTAAAGAAAAAAAGAAAATAATTAATTTTTTAAAATATTTTTGAAACGCAAAAACAAACATGCTTAAATAAGAAAATTCAACCCAACTTTAAATGAAAATGTTTTTATCATCGCCCAACTTTTATACAATATAAAAAAAAGTCTCATCAATTTATTTTTTCTTTACAGTATGAAAACAAAAATTCAATAAGAGAAGAAAAAAATTTATAGATGAAAAAATTAAAATTGAAAATATCTTAAAATAAAAAAAATTAAAGGGAAAGAAATTAGTTGTCGATGCATTGAACATTGCTCTGTTATGCTCTATTTATGGTGTCACTGTAAAAAATAGTTTATTTGAAGATGGTTATGGTGCAAATATATCATGTGCTTTTAACCCAACTCAAGCTTTTTTTTCATTTTAAAAAAAATTGTTATTGACCTGCTGAGCAGCGCGAGTCACTATCCTAGTTATTATATTATTACATAATGATTATTTTTAAAAATTATTTTTTTATATCATCACATCAAAATAATATAAAAATATCAAAAAATATTAATTTGAAGTAAAGAAAAAAATAAGAAGTTTTTAATTTTTTTAAAGCATTTTTGAAAGATAAAAACAAACATGCTTTAATAAGGAAATTCAACTCAACCTCAAATGAAAAAAATTATCATCACCCAACTTTTGTGCAATATAAAAAATGTCACATCAATTTATTTTCTCTTTATAATATAAAAAAATTCAATAAGAGAAAAGGAAAAAAAATTTAAAGACAAAAAAAATTTGAAAATATCTTTAAAGGAAAAAAAATAAAGGGAAAGAAATTAGTTGTCGGTGTATTTGGTGTTGTTCTGCTATGCGCTATTCATGGTGCTACATAGAAAATATTTTATTTGAAGATAGTGATGGTGCAAATACATTCTGTGCTTTTAACCCAACTCAAATATTTTTACATTTGAAGAAAAAATTGTTATTGACCCGCTGCGAAGTGCGGACCAATAAGCTAATTATTATATTATTACGTAATGGTTATTTTTTTATTTGTTTTAAAATATATTGAGATAATATATATTTTTTTTTATTTTTTTAACATTGATTTTTTATATCCTCACATCAAAATAATACACAAACATCAAAAAATATTAATTTGAATTAAAGAAAAATATAAAAACAAATTTCAATTTTTTTAAAGCATTTTTAAAACGCAAAAACGAACATGCTTTAATAAGAAAATCCAACCCAGCTTGAAATGAAAAAAAACTTATCATCACCCAACTTTTGTACAATATAAAAAAAATCTCATCAATTTATTTACTCTTTACCGTATAAAAAACAATTAAATATGAGAAAAGAAAAACAAATCTAAAGAGGCAAAAAAAATAAAATTAGAAATATCTGGCGGCCTAGCCAAACCTAATAGCGTTGGGTTTGGGTTCCTAGCCGAATCCAAAAGCATTTGGTTCGGCTGCTCAGCCAAATCCAAAATCGATGGATCTAACTAAAAGTCAGAGCCAATAGCGTTGGGTCTGGCGGCCAAGTGAGACCCAACACCACTTTTTAACTAATAAACAAAAATGACAACACCCCCTCGGTGCTATAATATTGTCCATATTATAAATACTCTATGTCTATAATGTGATCCATAGTATAATAAATTCACGTTCACGGTATCTACATAGTATTTTTCCTCTATAATATAATTTACTATTATTTTCACCAACCCCCTTGTTTTTGCTGAAACTCATGCAAAATATCAAATAATAATAATAATACAACTTAAAAGGCTAATTCATTCATTAATTTTTTAATTAGTTTTTATTTATTTATTTTTTAAACGTGGATGTATAGCTGACACAAGTGCGCATAAATCAAATCTATAAACAGAAGCTCAAAAGACAACTTAGCTTGGAAGCACAAATGCTTCCTTGTCCTTTTATCTAAGAGGGTATTTGAAAGTTTGGTAATGATTTTTTTTAAAAAATATTTTTTATTTAAAAATACATTAAAATAATATATATTTTTTATTTTTTTAAAATCAATTTTGACATCAGTACATCAAAATGATATGAAAATATCAAAAACATATTAATTTAAAAAAAAATAAAAAAATTTCAAAAATTTTCAAAATCAATTACATTGGGTTCATATGTCAAAGATATGTGCATCTGTGTGTGTGTGTGTGTAATATTTGAAAGTTTTTTTAAAAAATCATAAAGAAAAAACCCAAATTTTAATATTAGAGTAATTAAACTAAAATTATAGATAAAAAGCTTGGTTTTTTTTAAAATAAATTATAAAATTATTATATAAATTAAATAAAATTAAATTATTGAGTAAATTTCCTATAGTTTTAAAAAATTATAGATTAAATTTTTTTTATTTAAAATATATTCCTTCCTCTAATTTAAAAAAGAATTCTCTAAAATTATAAATTAAATTAAAACTATTAGGTGAAATTCACATCGCTTATTCCAATATAATTCAATTTATATTATTACTTGAATGTGGAATTTTTCTTTCTTTTTTAATTTTTTTTTTCATTTTCCCAATTTTTCATATGAAATTTTATTATGTATTGATGCATATATATTTTCGATACAAGGAACCCAATATTATATAATTTGGTGAAAGTGCAAAAACAATAGCGAACCTATAATAAAAAAAGAAAAAAACCATAATAATAATAAAAAAAGAATATGGGAACAAACATGCTTGACAAGTTCTTATTTAAAACATCGATCCCTTTCATGAATGAGAAGCAAAAAAGCTATCCCATTTCCAAATTCCCCTGTTTACTACAATCAACCCAATCACTAGTTGTCGTCCCTGATCCCTTTTATTTATGAATGAGTATATTTTCTACTTCACAGCTAATTAATATTATTTTTTTAAAAAAATATAAAAAATTATTTAGATTATAAAAAAATATTTTAATAGTATTATTAAACCTAACCAAATAAGTTAATTTTTAAACCTTTATTTATCTGTTTGCCAGACTCAAACGTCTTAAGTCTGATAGACATGTCACACCCAAGCACCTTGGGTCTTGCTGTCATGCCAGACCTAAGATACCTGAGTCTGGAAACGTCTTAGATCTCGCTGTCATGCCAGATCCAAACGTCTTGGGTTTGATAACTATGACAGACCCAAGTTTGAAAATATAGGAATTCACTTATAATTATTCTAAGAACATATTTATTTTGTATTTCATCTTTATCTTTTTAATCAAATATCTTTTTATCTTTTTTATTCTTTCTTTTATTTTAGGACATTAACCACACGCATCTCTAAAATTCACTCAATTTGTTTTTATTAATATCTAATTTTAGTGAAGAAATCCTCTACAAAATTGCACAAATTAAGATAGTTAAAAGAACAATATGTCTTTTACATATATAATATTTTCTTTTCCTACAACATAATGTATTAATTCAAAAGTTTAAAAGTTTTCTCTTATGATCATAAATTTTAATTTTTCGTATATAATAATTATAGTTATAATGTAGAATAAACCCTCATTGTAACAAACTTTAACAATTAGATCATGCAACAACATCTCAAATTTAAAAAAACATGAACCCTTTAAGAAATTGTCTAATACTTGGATGGAAACATAAAATTAATATTTTCATCCACAATGCATATAAAAAAGAAAAGTTTATTTTGAAGGCTTGAAATAAATCACTTAGAACTCAACATTTTCATTCTTTCCTCTTCGAATATAACAAATGTATAAAATAAGTTGAAGAAACAAAAAAGAGTTTGCAGTTAAGTTCTACTGCATATGAATGAAAAATCCTACTTGAATGTGATAGTGTTTGTTTTTGCATTCCAATCATGCTTTTGAAAAATTTTAAAATTTTTAACTTAGACACTTGGGTCCGGCATGGTTGCTAGGCCCACCGCTTGGGTCTAGAAACCATGCCTAATTTGACAAAAAACAAATAAAGAGAACAATTGTGCACTTTAGTTGTTATGAGATAGAAAAGAAAGAAAAACAAAAAACAATCTATCACCGGCGGCAATCCAACCATTATCTGTCTGCACATGCCATACCATGTGGAAGAGGACACGACTGTGCATCCAATGAGACGACGAATGACTAGATTTGACCACCGGGAAGCGTCATGCGCGCCTTCTTAATGGCGCGAGTGCCACCCATTTGCTGAGAAAGAAAAAGAAAGCCAAAGAAATATCTCTGAAAAGATGAGAAATTGAAAGTGAAACTAATATTACAATCCACAGTAAAAAAATCTCTTGATCTATAATAATTTCCCTATATCATTTAGCTTTTATTATAATGATGTAAGATTAATATGATATATGATATTTTTATTAAAAAAAAATATCAATTTCATTAATAATATTTATTTATTATATGCATGAGATGCCATTTAATTTATAATATTTTTGTGGGAAATGTGCTGTGTGAAAATAATATACCATTACTCTTTTAAGTGTTTGTGGACACTCATTAATGAGAAATTTTAGATTACTTAATGATTAATTATCAATATTCACTCTATTACAAAGATAAATACAAGAAGAGGAAAATAAAAAAATAAAAAATAATTTTTAATTTTAAGTGAAAATATTGTTATTATTTTTTATATATTCAGATATAATTCTCTTTTCCATTTTTGTGCTTATTTTCTCATTTCAAAGTATTTCCATATAGTAAAATATCAGTAATTATCAAAAAATCATCTCAACTCAAAACTTAAGCTACTAGATAAGGTCTCAAGAATAATTTTATATTACTTTCTAACAGACAACTCAAGTGAAAGCTATATGAGCTTAGAACTTACACAAACTCACCCTACTACTTTGTGCTTAATTTTTATTAAGTAGAATGAGGATGAAAAGATTTGAACTCATGATTGATCATCAAGACTATGATACCATATTAAAAATATTAAAGTTATGTTTTACTAATCACTATTAATGTGGGATTCAATTTTTTTCAATGAACTTTAATTTGGTCTAATAAATTAACTCTCGTATTAATATTTCCTAAATTAATGGCATCAAAGTTATATCGATAGGATTTTAATGAGACTCTTGCTATATAAATACAAGTTTTTGATCCCTAGGCTTACATACTGAAGTACAAACTTTTACCTATAAAAATACAGAATTAAATTTCGAAAGTATTTTTCATCAATGACAAAGAGATATATTTTGATATATTTATTGTTCTACATCAATCCAAATGCAAATTATTTTAAAAATATGTTTAGATTATCAAGTATAACAAAAAAATCATTTCAATCCAAAATTTAAGCTATTAGGTGAGGTCTCAATAATAATTTTATATTGCTTTCTAACACACATCCCTTAAGTAAAAGTTTTTTGAGCTTGAAACTTGCATATACCTTACACTACCTTGTGCTTAATTTTATTAATTAGAATGAAGATGATAAGATTTGAACAAATTTAAACTTGTGATTGTTTAGTTATAAAGGCTATGATTACGATGTCAAAATTTAATCCCAGCAGCCACACCACAAAATTTAATCCCAGCAGCCACACCATAAAATTTGTTGCGATGTCGCGGTCGCACAAATTAATTACCCTAGCTTAAAACACAACACATAAGATAGTATAAAGCAAGCAAGAGGTCGATCCCACAATGAAGATTTACTTCAGATTTTTATGCTATACGTTATGTAATTAGGAGGTTTTGATTTGTGATGATCTAAACTATGGAAGAAATTAAACTAGCAAACAAAATCAATTGAAACTGAAATTTATCAAGAAAACAAACCGATGCGTCACATGATATTTGCGTAACAATGCTTCCATTGAATGATTGCAAAAATGAGTGCCACGATCACTAATGATAGCTTTAGGGATTCCAAACCTGTCAAATATATGAGTCCTGACAAAATCTAAAACAACCTTAGCATCGTTAGTTC
>Ga0307515_10024370_pt1 | contig 10547 bp, 11 predicted proteins | sample 17_EM_MG_FD_194513 | JGI IMG/M metagenome (GOLD analysis project Ga0307515, IMG submission 194513) | Populus trichocarpa ectomycorrhiza microbial communities from riparian zone in the Pacific Northwest, United States - 17_EM | ecosystem: Host-associated > Plants > Roots > Unclassified | place...
TAGTATTTCTTGAACCGCCTTCCTACGCCATTTTTACCACTCCAAGACTCAGAAGTGAAAAAGCTTGCCAATTTCCCCTACGATATTGGTCACCACGATGTGACACGCGTCTTTTCCAAGGCTGGTAATAGATTGGGCACAGCCAGGCGTTACAACCTTGCCAGGCTGTTCCTCACGATCCGATACCGTGAACAAGTTTCGTGGTCGTTGTGGATGTGCAGCCCAGAAGGAATTCAAATTCTCACTCGGGTGAGTAACTATGTACTATTCCATTATCACTTTTCTGACCCATCTGAATTCTCCATCGAAGAACCCGGATTTTGTTTCGAATTCTCGCTCAATGTGGCATTTTGAAATAGCCATACAAAGAACCAATTTCGTCACTAATAAATCCTCTGAAGATTCGTTGATACTACCAGAGGACTTTATTGAAGAGTTGAAGCACGCTGGTCTTTTACAATGACTGGTCAAACAGGCTTAATGTGTCTGTGCAGAGGTTAACTTGTGTGTACTGAATTTTGAGAGCTTCTTATTATATGTCCCAAGTGTATCCCCTTGCGGTCAGACTAAATATATTTGGAATGGAACAAGATTGCCAGGTTGCCATCATCGAAGGGCCCCCATGAATGGTTCATCCCATGAATGCACGATGGGGCCAGTCTACTGCCCCTAAAAATGTGAACAAGCAATTGTCAAATGGGAGCTAATCTAAGGTCGCAGAAGCTGCTTGGGAGAAAAGTGTCTCGTAAACGTGGAGATAGTCACGTTGCACTGATCGCCTCGGGAACAAAGTCAATGTCGAGGACCGGCGTGTGCGATGCGGTGCGCCTGGCACTCGGACCAGAAGCGGGAGTAAATCACAGTCTCATTTGAGGTAGTACGGAGGAGCGAGGGATGAGTGGGGTTCAGAGTCGAGTACAAGAGTCATAATCCTCAGGAGTCGGCAGCGAGTCGAGCTGAAGGTCGAGGGCACCTGGTCTGTCAACTCCAAGAGCTGAGCCTCAATGGCGGGGTGAGTGTGGCAGGAAAAATGAGATACATTGTAAATCTGTATCAGTTCAATAAACGCAACAGCGTTGTACTTAGTGATATCGAATCTAGCTATAGAAACCATCATTCTCAGAATTACATAGAGGCGCGAAAGCACCCCGTATTCTCTTGCTCGCCAAGCCAATATACCCTTCTTAAACGCGCTAGTATTTGCTTCGCTTCGGTCAGTGGTAGCGGTAAGTCCCCTTCCTATTTCTCGTTGGTAGTTCGTTTGGTAGGTGAAGAGAGAATAAAAATAAAAGGAGAAGATAGGGGGAGGAATAGAGGGTGGACGTATTCTTCGACCTGGCTCTAAAACTACAAGTGCGAGAGGCGCGAGAATACCGCCGGCGCAAAAGATGGTTTTTCTCCCACTAATCCACGCTATAACAGACAAACGCACACCAGCCATTGTCTTGTCAGGGTCGTTGAGGAGCCTTCGTGCGAGGGGTTAGTGGTGAACCGGGAAGAATGGGACAGCACTGCGCGAGAAGGCAGGATACGGCTCATACCGGTAAATACCTGTGTAGGACAGGCTAGTAGGGAAGTTCTCGATGCAAAAGTCACCAAAGGACCAGCCTGTAGAATAAACATGGTCAAATCCATGGTACGCTCCTGTAAACGCATTTGTTGGGGGTGCAGAAAGCAGACACATACCAAATATCCCAAGTACTTCGTGCGAATCGCGTGCAACCTAAATGAGAAGGGCGATCGAGAGCTGTAAACGCGATCCTATGTCAGTGGACCACTAAATCATGTTGGGTGAACGGGAAGCGGAGTGAGGATGAATGCACCCCACCAGGCGTATGCCTCGATGGTTGATCGTCGACCGTCCGATCCGATGGGATAGCACAAACCCAACAACCGGAGCTACCACAAACACCAGTCAGTCCGCGCCGACTCAAACCATTACCATTCAGGTAATAACGCACCATACGTCATAACCAAGCGACGTGCATATCAACAATCATCGAACTTTTCGAGGGTCGTATCCTTGGAAAGGTAAAAATAATTCTTCACAAAATGGTGAACAACAAACTTGCTCCGCGGTTGTAACTGGAGCAACCGTACGGGCCTAAACGTGTGGACGAGTCACCAGGGAGGCGCGCGCGTGAAGTGGAGTGCGGAGTGTGAGTGCTCAGTGCGCCGGACGAACGACGGTAGGTGTTAAGGCACAGTCAGCGGTGTATGTAGTTGAGAGGGTGGACTGGGACTCCGACGTCCTGCCCCATGCAGCCGTAATATGGCGTTTTGGTGTATCATCGAGAAGGTCGGACGCACCGTAACCAATCCAAGGTACTCCATACAACGAGATCCTACCAAGTAGACGGATTAAGCAAATTGATCTTGGTCACTTTGGCCGTTCTCGCATGGGTGGTCCGCTCCAGCGGCGCCGCTGCCTATCCCACTAGTACCGGTCTAATTGGACAAATCATCAAACTCGGGTCCATCGGGCTCAACCGCCTTTTCCTTGCAGATGGGGGGGTTGTATTTTGCAAGGAGGGTGGGTTATCCACAAAGACGCTCGATGTTTGTACCTGTGGACAGGCGAGGTAAACTGAGAACGAGAGCGGGCAGAAGGGTGAAGTAGACGTACGACGACGTAAATTTGGCACGTGTGCGGCTATACTGACGAACGGCATCACCCCCCAAAAAATTAACATGAAGAACAGACCATAGTGGCCGGCGTACCCTACAAAATACACACATCATTAGCTCCTGCTGCGATATCTCGGTCTTGTCACCACAAAGTAACCTAGTGCGCACCGACTGAGTGTGAGACGGAGTCACTGCGGGGTATTGCGTCCAGATTTGGAGGATTGTAAAGCAGAAAGGTCAGGTCGGTTACATTAGGAGGATGGTATCGACTACTTGACGGAAGAGGGGCCACTTGTGGCATTCTATGGAGAGAACGTAGGCGGTTGCGTGCGTCAACCCCCACTCCTTCTGGTGGTAAGGCCAGGACATGCCCGGCTGCGTCGATGCGTCGAGGGGTGTCGGCTGGACTTGGGCGCATTCAAGGAGCATCGTGTACAGGGTCCACCTGCGTGTCGTCTCACCTCACGAAAGTCGTAGTCGCACGCCATCTTGACGGAGAGCTGTTTGCGAATCACCTCAGGTCTTCAATCCGACTGGGAGTAGTTTCCTCGGCTGAGCGTCTGGGTGATACGTGAGGCTGGTTGAATAAGGTACACCATTGGAAACGTCGGCGGCGAGAAGGTCGAGGAGGTCCAAGGCGCATTCCTACAGACCAGCCTCACAACTATAAAAATCGTTCGGGCTGGGCAATATCTACCGGGAGATCGATCTGGGCACAAAGGTGAATGCACTCTTACATCTACACTTGTCCAGGAGACGAAGGACTATTCGGAATTCCACGCCTCATTTCGTTTCCTTCGGTCGATCGCGGTTTGAATAGGGCCTTGGACACACGGCATCCCTACACATTTATGATACTTGAAAAAAGCGTCAGCAAGGTTTGTCCACGTGGACTCGTGTCTCTTATTGCTAGAAATTACGCGCCGCGCTGGGACTACCACATAAAATAATCTACGGTGCCCCTCATACCGCGCCACTGCTCCTCAGCACGGAAGGAAATTTATGCCAAAGGGATTCTGGTCCCGCTCCTTCTTTGAGTGGCTCTCTGGTGCCTCAAGGGTGCGTTTGTGGGAATTATGATTCCTCCACTGACCAGCTGGGGTAGTGATATGGCAACGCACCGTTCTAGAATTAGAGTCCCGGGTTCGATCCGCCGTCTAACCTTTCTTTTTTCTCCCTACATCGAACACACCGTGCAGGCTTCATAGCGCCACCAAATCAAGCACGGGTATGAGAGAGAGGCACTATGTATGACGTACCCTCAAGCCTGTAATTCTCAAACCCAAATGCACCTGCGCCCATAGCCACGGCAGTAATCTGAGCGCAGAGAGCTCATGCAACATGCTTTTCAAGGTGATATGGCCGATCGCGCAAATACATGTGGTCCATGCTCCACCAACTAAGGTTTGCCAATTTGGTATTGGCTAACCCAGGGTCAGGCTCTAGAATTCGGTGACTGTGTCTGGGATGCGCTATTTCTTTCCAGAGTTCCTGCAAAGAATAATCCCACCAACATATTCTTGATAGGTTCAAGTTCAAAGGCAGTTCCAGAGCATGGTCGACCCAGGTCTGTGTGAATTGACCCAATATGTGGGGCAACCCTTCATGGATCGACAGGGTCGTGTTGGCGCTTTGGGGATACTTATTGCACTGACATTGGTTTCTTTTCTCTCTGTGTTTTGGTTTGTTTGTTTCCTTACTTGGCCTTCCCGATTGGCGGTAATGTAGATAGGTGAGGTGCTAGTGTATACACCGCACATGTGGACAGAGGTGGACCTAGCGGTTTTTACCACTTGTTCATTCGCATGCCGGGCTTTGGCAGTAATGGCGAACCACGCAAAAGATGGCTGGCAAGCACGTGTCGGCCTTAGACCCAGACGGCAACGATGGATTCAGAAACAAACCCTGCCACGATCCTATTTACCCAATCACAACGTCTTGGAGCGTTCGTACACTTTTGGCAACAACGGTATGGGCCTCCGAATTTGTGACATGAACTCTGCCTAACTGCTGGCTTAGGATTGAGATCGAGAAAACCTAGTAAGTAACATATCACGTCCCTCTATGCACCTATCATAGTTCCGGGCAGCCTCGATAATCTCAGTGGACTCCGGATTCCCGGTCCATCGGGCAATGGACAGCTGCAAGAGTTGGCCCACAAAACACGCGAACTCCTGATGGATGGTAACAGTAACCTCTTGAGGTATCTTTGGTATTCTAATTACCCTTGTAGAGGTAGAAAAACGAAGTCGGGGGCTCGAAAAATTACAAGCGGCGTACCAGGCGCTACTAAACGAATTCTGGGCAGAAGAGTGCACCGAATATTTTGGTCAATGGGGTAGTAGAGTAGAAGTGCCGTTACGCCGAATTGACTCCCTAGCTGCCGAGGTCGCAACTGCTGAGTCCAGCGCCGAAAGATTGGCCGCTGAGGAACGGCAGGAGGTGAGCAACTGATATAGAGACGTGTGGATCACGGGTGCTATTTCTAGCTTAGGATTCATCAGTGAAGAAGGAAAGCCAGTCTCGATCCATGTCGTCACATCCAGCGGTAAGCGAGCCACCCCACGCGACCTCACTCATACATTCCAGTACAGCTTATTTATGGCTATATTTTCTTATTATTCATAATTTAGATGCGACTCCCTGTGCGGGGAACACGAGCAACTGTGTTGAACGACGAAAGCGCTCGTTCAACGCGTCTTGGCCCTTCTCGCGCCGCAAAGGCTGCAGTAGCTACGACAACCACAGCCTCCAAGGATATCGCTGCGTCTTCTGATGAGTCACAAAAGCCATCTGTGAAGACTCGACGAGGGCTGGCTATCCAGCAAGAAAACGTACTTCCAGGCAAGCGCGAGCGAGGAGCCTTCACAGCGACCACAAACGATAAGACGAAAAAGGTCGTTGTCGATGTTCCCACCAAAGTCCCCGTCACTCGCCGCGGTACTAGTATATCCTCGTCAACGACAACCGCTGCAACCGAGGAACCACCCGCGACAACTACCACAACCTCTTGCCTCCGACAGCCACTCGCATCAAAAACGAAAAAAAGCGACGCCCCATCCATCCAAGTACACAAGGACCACGCTGACGTGAGGAAACCCGCTCTAACCGAAATTCAGTCACATATCCCCACTACCACTCGGTCCTCGCGCCGCCTCCAAACGCATTCGCTCACTGCAAATACCATGACTACGTCCACAGCGGTTGCGGCAACCACTTTAGCCACTCGACGCGCTAACGTCGCGAGGAAACCGAGTATGAGCGTGGCCACCACTAATGTGAAAGCTACATCCACTGCGGAACTCGCCTCGCACAAGGCAACTGCCAGCACCACCCGGGCTAAGGGCATTCATACTCGTCATGCGACCTCTGCAAAGGCCCAGGAGGCCGTTGAGGCGGAGGAGGATAAACCGGTGCACAATAAGTGCCATATTTCGTCCGATGACGGTGAAGTTGTTGTATTGAAGATCTACGAAGAGGCCGCTATATCTGACCCCGCTCCTGTTGTTGTCAAACCAGAGGATGGCGAACCCGATGATCTCGACAAGGGCGATACGGACGTTCCCCTGATGGTTTCTGAATACGTAGGCGAGACTCTCCAGTACCTACAGAAAGTCGAGGTGAGCATTTCGTTATTCTTCTCTAAATTTGTGACAATGAAGCACTCCATCACAGAGAATGACCTTGGCGAACCCGGAATACATGAAGTTCCAAAAGGAGCTGCAATGGTGCATGCGAGGGGACCTGACTGACTGGATCGTGACCGTGCACAAGACGTGCCGTATGCTCGCGGAGACGCTCTTTATCACTGTTAACCTGATTGATCGCTTCCTTTCCGCCCGCGCTGTCATCGTCACCAAACTGCGGCTGGTGGGCATCACCTGCCTACTCATCGCGGCTAAGTACGAAGAGACCTGCGCGCCATCTATCAAGAACCTTGTGTATCTCTGCCAAGACTCATGCACCGAGAAGGACATCCAGGATGCTGAGAAGTATATCCTCAAATCTATCAATTGGGACCTTTCGTACCCTACTCCGATCACTCTCTTGAGGAGGATCTCCAAGGCGGATGGGTTTGACGCCCAGTCGAGGACCTTGGCCGAGTACTTGGCCGAGATTTATTGTCTCGAATGGAGGATGATCTCCCATCCTCCGAGCGTAATCGCGGCTGCCGGGATGTGGCTCGCGAGACTTATACTCGACAGGGAGGAATGGGTGCACCACATCTTCCTACCCTCCGCGTTATATAGAATACTGACGCACCATAGGACGCAAACCTCGCCCATTACTCAGGCTACAAAGAAGCCGGACTCATGCCAACCGCCTCGCTCATGCTTAATTACTTCCTCAAGCCTATCCGGCACGAGAACTTCTTCAACAAGTATGCCTCGGCCGAGTTTGACAAGGCCTCCGTCGTCGTGCGAACGTGGGCGCTCGAAAGGTGGGAGGAGGGGAGCCTGGTCAACCTTGATGCCGAGTGTGAGCGGCTTAAGGAGGAGAGCCGTGAGAGGCGGTTGAGGGCTCTCGCCGAGGCGGACGGTGTAAGGTATTTGGTTTACCCACGCCATCCGTATTTGGCCGGCCTCGGTTAGTTGGTGGTTGGTCAATCATTACTTAATGGATGATCTGTGTATTCAGTGCCTGGGTCTGGGATGCAGTATTTCTTTCCACAGTTCCACCCGATCAACAAGTTTACAAAGCAACTGGAACGGTCCTGTTCACAAACAGTTCCAGAGCACCGTTGGCCTGAAAAGGGCATATTGGCGTTATATGGTCTCCCCACCTGGTGATCACCGGTGCTCTCGCCCGGTTCTTCACCGGTTCTCTGACCCGGAATTTGTAACCACAGAGGATGGCTGCGCTGGCACGCGCGCGCTTCTCAGCCTTTGACCTGGACAGCGACGATGGTATCAGAAACAAACCCTTCCGAGGTCCTATTTGCTGAATCAAAATGTCTGGGAGCGTTCGTACACTTCTGGCGACGACGGTATGCATGGGCCTCTGAATTCGTGACATGAACCCTCGCTAACTGCTGGTATAGAGTCGAGATCGAGAAAACATAGTAAGTCAAATTTAAGGCCCTTTATGTACCTATCACTACTCCATGTAGTCTCGATGCCCTCAGTGGACTCCGGATTCCCGACCAACCGGTCAATGGACAGCTGCAAGAGTTGGCTCAGAAGACACGCGAACTCCTCACGGATGGTAACAGCCACTCCTTGAGGTACATTTGTTGTTCTGAATACCCTCATAGAGGTAGAAGAACGAAGGCGAGGGCTCGACAAATTACAAGCGTCGTACAAGGCCCTATCAAACGAATTCTGGACGGAAGAGGGCCCCAGCCATTTTGATCAGTGGGGTAAAACTATGGAAATGTCGCTATGGCGAATTGGCGGCTCAACTGCCGAGGTCGCAACTGCCGAGTCTATCGCCGAGAGGTTGGCTGCTGAGGCACGGGAGAAGGTGAGCCACTGGTATAGTAACGTGTAGAGCACAGGTGTAATCTCCAGCTTAGAATTCTCCCATGTCCTCATCAGCGAAGAGAAAAAGCCAGCCTCTGACCAATGTTCTCACCCGTCTTCTATCGACTAGAAATGAGCGGCCTCATGATACTTCAATCTTTCTCCGTGCAGGTAAATAATATATTGGTCTACGTTCATTGGCTGACCATGCTCAGATTCTGCGTACCGGCAGAAAGTTCAAACATTAAATGACGAGAAATATATCATTCAAGATGAAATCATACCGCAGACTGTGGTTGGTACACTGGACCTACATCAAATATTCACTGACCCTGGCCCATCATAGCGCTATGTAGAGCATGATAGGAAATGCATTGTTGCTCTGAGGCACATTGTATCCACCTTTGCTGCCGTGCACAGGTAAGAAACGTCATATTCTTACTCACCACTACCACCTGACCACTTTTATACCCATGGCGCTCTGTCAGCGACCTTGCCCAGGTTCTGAATGTGACATCGTCACAACTTTGCAATGTATCATCCTCCGTGGACGCATTGGTGGAATCTACCTCCTTCTCTGAAAGGCTAGACGAAAGTCTTACTTCCTTGATACAACCATACCGGTACACAAGCCATGAAGTCTCTTCCATCTTGCGGCCAACGACAATGATATTTGGCTGCCCTCTTCCCGAAGAGCTCCGTGGTGCCAGTATTGGACAGCGTGCTGTTTCTAATGCATTTGAGATGATATTGAGCTCGGCCGCCAAAAGGCACCCAACGTCCTTGTATAAAGCGATATGCGATGCACACAAACAACAAGGCGATGATACCAAGCTAGTAAGACACCTGTCTATGTACCTACATGCAATCTTTGCTCATATCATTGTTCATAGTCAGCACTCCAACTAGAAACATTATGGGACTCATCTCAGCGAAATGGTGGTCCAGAGGCTGTTGATTACCTGGCCAAAGCGCCGAGTGATAGTCTTCTAGTAGTCAGTTTCTACGGTTACAGGTATAGGAACCACTAACAACATGATAGTATTTCTTGATCCGCCTTCCTACGCCATTTCTGCCATTCCATGACACAGAAATCAAAAAGCTTGCTAAAGTGGATTCCTATGTACACGGCCACGATATGAAAAACATCTTCACCAAGGCTGGTAATAGGATGGGTACAGCAAGGCGTTGCCACCTTGCCAGACTTTTGCTCACACTCCGACGCCATGAAGAAGATCTGTGGTCATGGGCGAGTTCTGATACAGAAGGCATCCAAATTCTCATTCAGGTAAGTGACTCTGTACTATTCCATTAACACTCCTTTGGCCTATCTGAATTCTCCCACGAAGAACCCAGAACTTTTCCCTTCTTCTCTCATATTGCACCATTTTGAAAGTGCTGTACAAAGCACCGATTTTGTCAATGGTAGCGTTGAAGATTCGTTGGGACTGCCAGGCGACTTTATTAACGAGTTGAAGCACGCTGACCTGTTAGAATGACTGGTCAAACATAATGGCTCAATGTGTCTTTGCAGAGGCTAACTCGTATGTAATGAAATTTGAGAACGTCATAATATATCCTAGGCGTATCACGATACTGTGACTCATTGGCATCTGACTAGCTATATATGGAGTGGAACAAGATTGCCAGGTTGGCACCATCTAGGGTCCCATTCCATGAACGATGATGGGCCAGTCCACTCCCCCCAAAAAGAGTGAACAAGCACGTGTCAAATGGGAGCTAATCTAAGATCCCAGCAGTTGCTTGGGAGTAAGGCGTCTCGTAAGCGTGGGGGTATTCGCGTTGCACCAATCGCCTCAGGAATAAATTTAATGTCGAGGTCCGTCCGGGTGGCGTCTGCGATGCGGTGCGCCTGGCGCTCAGACCAGACGTGGGAGTCATCATCGCCGTCGGGGCTTGCGCTCACTCGAGGTAGTACGGAGGAGCGAGGAATGAGTCGAGGGTTCAGAGTCGAGTACAAGAGTCATACCCCTCAGGAGCTAGCAGCGAGTCGAACTGAAGGTCGAGGGAACTTGGTCTGTCGACTTCGGTCGTTCTTGCAGGTACGTCCGCTCCAGCAGCGCCGTTGCCTATCCCACTAGTACCAGTTTATTTGGACATACCATCAAACTCGGGTCCATTGGGCTCAACTGCTGTCCGCTTGCAGGTGCCAGCGCTGGTGACAGACGTGGGCCAGAAGTACAGTTGCGTTGGATGGCTGCGGCGTGTTGGGGACATCGAGCAACTGGGACCGTGGGGGAGTTGTATTTTGCAAGGAGGTTGCGTTCTCCACAGGGCCGCTCGATGTCTGTACCTGTGAACAGGCGAGGGTAAAACTGAGAACGGGAGCGGGCAGAAAGGTGAAGTAGACGTACGACGGTTTTCAAAGAATGCAAGACAGCAAATTGGGCACGTGTGCGGCTATGCTGAAAATAAATTTAAGGAACAGACGATGGA
>Ga0307515_10024372_pt1 | contig 10546 bp, 5 predicted proteins | sample 17_EM_MG_FD_194513 | JGI IMG/M metagenome (GOLD analysis project Ga0307515, IMG submission 194513) | Populus trichocarpa ectomycorrhiza microbial communities from riparian zone in the Pacific Northwest, United States - 17_EM | ecosystem: Host-associated > Plants > Roots > Unclassified | place...
ATTTCGCAAATTTGAACAGGAAGTAATCACTACAGAAACTGAAAAAACATTAGGTGAATGCCCCCAAGGATCTCATCAAACAAAACTTACCCAATGCCAACTCTATGGATATCCCGATTTACAGCATACTGAAATCAATGAATTCCAAGAGATAACATCCAGCTCTTCCATTGTCAAGAACACGCTCATGCGTGAGCTTTTTTAGAAAAATATTTTTTTCCTTCTTATTTTATTTTATTTATTCTTTATTATGATGCTTTTCTATTTTTTTTTTTTTGTATTTGAAGGGAAAACTTATATTTATAATGTTCTTGGTTTTTGTAGGTTTTGACTTGTAACAAATCTCTTATCCTTTTTTTTATTTACGTCAATTAGTATCATAGTTTAATAATTCTTGTTGGTTATTTTGCTTTGTTGTGTGCTGCAGAATAATCATAGCTAGAAAATGTTACATAATAGAGCGTGCTTGTATAGGAGGGGATGAGGAGGTTTCCCCTCAATAAAAAATCTTTCAAAAACTAGTATGTAGTTTTCGTCTATTTCAGTTATTGTCATTCGAAATTTTAGTGGTGGAATCCATGATGGGACAACTCACATAAAAATATTGTGTTAGGGATACACAATGGAGCTTCCAGCACAAAGATATTATGTTAGGAATTCATGATGAGATAATCAATATAAAGATATTAAAGATCTATAATGAGATGACCTACACACAAAAAAATGTTTTTGATGTAGAGAAGTCTTAACAAAAAAAAACTGAAATTGAGGATGAATTTATTTTAATCTAGTGAGATTGATGCAAGAGCTCTTAAAAAAAAATAGATGTTTTTTTATTTATTTTATGTTTTCTATTTTTAGTATATATATATTTTTTGACCTTTTGAAAAAAAAAATATAAAAATAAAATTAATTATTTAAAGAATCTTGCTGTTAATAAACCCATATCATTCATTCACTCTGCCTCTGAGAGACCCTAGAGCGTAATCTAAAAAGCCAAGCTTCCCATACACGTCAATTAAAGAATTCCCAGGCACCACACTCGAAGCACCCAAACCCCGTATAATGCTACCATGAGTTTACTTTCCATGCAGAACACCAAACACCACAGACATTAGAATTGAGTAAGTGAACCCACTTGGTCTCACACCCAAATTTTGCATTTCCCGAAAAGTTTCCAATGCATGATCAAAATACCCACATGAAGCATGGCCTGGAATCATCGAATTCTGACCAACAACATCTCGTTCAGGCATTTCATCAAACACCGAACATGCCAGACCCAAATGACCAAGTTTCGACAACCACCGCAAGCAAATATTCCAAGATACAATTTTCTTGCTACTTATATCATCAGGCAATTTCAAAGCATCATTAACATTGCCAAAGTGCGAGAGTATAAATCAAGGCACCGATTACCCAGAATTATCAAACCCAACTTTTAATAAATGGGCATGGGTAATTCTTGCAAAGCTCAATGAGTTTAATGAGAAACAGTGGTCCATAAGGTATGAGTAATAAGAAAGTGAGGTTCTTGAAATTCTATGATTTTGCTTTATTAAAGTGCACATACAGGTGCTGTAGTGAAACATCAAGTGTGCACTTTGTTTCTTTCTACTGTTATGTAATCTACTGGAGAAAGTATAAAGATCAACTTATATGGCACTGCTTCTCTCCTACTCCTCCTCGAGAAGTATGGGTATAATGATGAGGCTTTGCGCGATTTAACTGCAAGCAAAGCAAGCATTTTTTTTTTTTTTTGTCTACGGTGTATGCCTGTATGGGCTTCGGTTCGGCAAATTAACCAATACATACTCGCCATGTCAATCTCGGAATTGTTGTGCTAAGTATTTGGGAATTTTTAATTTTCTCTCCAAGCTGGTGCGGGATCTCAATTTGTCACCTTATCGGAGGTTCAAGTCCTTTTTTTTTCTATTTAAAAAAAATCTAAAAGAGTCGGCGAGAATTTTTTTTCTTTTCATTTTATTGTGTATAAATTTTTTTCCTTTTCATTTTAAATATAAAAAATAAATTGTTAAAAGATATATATAAAAAATATTTAGAGACCAAAACAAAAAACAATATTATATTAGATAAATCTTAATTAACTCAAGTTAACATTCCAATTTCAAACTCGTATTTTAGGTTATAACATGACTACAAGGTTATTCGGTTTGGTTATATATCTTTTAAATTTCTTTTCTTTTCTTTTTAATTGGCTCTGGTGGAATGAAATATAGAATTAAATTGAAAAGCTATCAAATACTAATAAGTCAAATTAAATAATTGAAGAGTTATCAGAAAGTATGATGAGGAACCAAATTAAAAATGTTTGGTTTGTGCAATCAACGCACTAGCAAGTGAGGAAGCCTGTAACATTGGGGTAGCACATGGTGGCTTTCTTCAAGCTTTAATCTTTGTTGGTGTCATTGGAATCAACTTCCGAAAGCTCCCTTTCAGAATGGCGCTTGTCGGTGAGGAATCCATTGTGTGGCTTCATGAAAGTCACCCTCCCTCAAAGATGAAGAATCTTTTTTTTTTGTTCTTTTTTTTTAATGAAAGCTCCATTGATCGAAGAAAACTAAACGGCAGAGCCCAATGCAGGTAACCAAACCAAAAGGAAAATTCTCCTTGTAGACCAAACATGTCTAAAACTAAGAGTCTCCTACGAGAGTTGCCAATTATTACAGCCTTCAACTGCTTTTGACAATATGTACAATCCACATGATGTCATCCTCAAGAGTTATGAGGAGCATTATGAAACTTACCGGTCCTTTCCTTCCGAACTCCATAAATTGTGGAGCACCAAGCCAGTCTTAACAAAATTGCTAAAAAGCTCTTTTCTGCACATTTGCTCTAGCCCATTGAAACTCACTACTCCAGTCTTGAGCATTCTGATTGATGCAGCATAACTGCAGAATAGACTTCCAAATTGTCTAAGAGAAGGCGCAAGCAAAAACGATTGATCTCAGTCTTCAAAAGCGATACCAAAACACAGGAGACAATCTGTGTTCACAGCTCTCCCCATCCTAACTCGCTTACACTAGGCAGGCTGTTTTTTTAGGAACTGCAAGCTAAGTTATGATACTAAATCTTGGTACATGCCAAGACCCTTATATGAGCTTGTGCCAATCAACTCTTGCTTCTTTAAGCCTGACACGATACCAAGCACTTCTTGATGAGAAAATGCCTTTAGCAGAGGGCCTCCAAGTAACTTTACCTTCCTGTTCAGCTTTAGGGAGAACAATACACAAGTAGCACTCTGCACTTCAACAATTTAAGCAGTCCTTGCACTAGGACAAATCCATTCGCCACTCTGAATAACCTTAGAGACTGTAGCATCAATAGATAAACCTGATTTATGAACAATTCTCCTGTCAATACAAATGAAGAATCTTGATGTGTAGTAATTGTGAAACCATGGCATCTCCACAACGACAAAATTTCCCTAAAATTTATAATATTCAGTGAGCTGTCAAAATGAGTAAAGAAGAAAAAAGAAAGAAACCACCAAATCAGTGTGGTTGATCATGCAAAAAAGATAGGTCGTTTCACCTCATGAAGATGAAAGTCCTATGATTATGTACCACCATCTGAATAATGTATTCAACAATTAGCCCAACTGTAACCAGGATATTTTTGTACTTGCCTCTCCTGCATTACCTTTCTAACCAGTGCTGAGCTTTCCCAGTCTCCAGAAGTGGCAAATATGCTAGATAGCTGCACATAAGCACCAGAGTTCTCAGGATCGAGCTCAATGATCTGCTGTGCCACCTTTTCTCCAAGATCCTTTTCTCCATGAGCCATACAACCTCTCAGAACTGATGACCACATGCTAGCATCTGCCTCAAAAGGCATACGTTTTATTAAATTCATTGCTTCTTCCAAGTAACCAGCACGAGCAAAAAGATCGACCATGCAAGAATAGTGCTCAATCCCTGGATCAATATGGTAGTCATATTGCATTATATTAAACCATCTCCATCCCTCTTCAACCAATCCACAATGATCACAGGCAGATAGAACCCCTGTAAATGTAATTTCAGTTGGCCTGACACCAGCATGCCTCATTTCATTAAACAATGTTAGCGCTTCCAATCCATGACCATTTGTAGCATACCCCATCAGCATTGAATTCCATGAAATCTCATCAGATTTCATCATTGTGTCAAATAGTTTTCTTCCTATTTCAATAAATCCACACTTGCAATAAAAATCAACTAGGGAAGTAGAGATGACCTCATCAGAATCAAGGCCAACAACTGTTGCTCTAGCAAAAATCTGTTCACCAAGTTCAAGTGAAGAGATACTAGCACAAGCACTGATGACACTAGTAAGGTTAAACCTGTTCATCCTCAAATCCAGTTTATTCATCATGCAAAAAAGATCCAATGCCTCAACTGGACAACCGTTTTGACTAAGACCCACTATCATTGAATTCCAGGATATCAAGCTTTTACTAGGCATTGTATTGAAGATCTGTTTAGCATCTTCAATTTTACCAGAATTGCTATACACTGTGATCATGGAGTTGAGCAAAATCGTGTCATAGGTTTTGAGCTCACTAAATAATTTACAAGCATCATTCAGGCTTCCACACTTGGAGTATGCGTCAATGAAAGCACTAGCAACAACATTGTCACAAATCAATCCAACTTTACAAGCATAAGCATGCATTTGTTTGCCATGTTGAGAATTGCATAAGCTGCTGCAGGCACTCAAAATGGTTGCAAGTGTAGAGAAGTCTACTTTGAGTCCCTTTTTCTGCATGTCATTGAAGAGTAAAAATGCTTCAATTTCCTCATTATTGGTAACATATCCTGAAATCATTGAATTCCATACCACAACACACGAATTACTTTTCCTATAAAATGCTCTTCGAGCATCATTCATTCTACCATGATTCGCATAACCTGTGATCAATGCTGATAAGGAAAAGTCATCTGGCTCCTCCATCGTATTCAAAACACAATGTGCACTATCCAAATCACCACACTTTCCATACAAATTAATTAACGAGCTAGTTAACACCGAATCAAGTTCCATATTATCAATCAAAATCCGGGCATGTATTTGCTTGCCACATTGAATTTCACCCAAATCAGTGCAGGCCCCAATAACTGTAGCCAACACAAACGTATCACAACATGATTTATCCAAAGGGTCCAAATTCAATTCCTTGAATAGCCTAACAGCTTCTCTTGGTGACCCATTTCGAGCATAACTGTGGATCATCGAATTCCATACAACCCCGTTTCTGTTAGGCATCTCGTTAAATAACCTCCGAGCAATTTCCATTTCACCAGCTTTTGCAAACCCTGAAAAGACCACGTTCCATGAATAATCATTCTTATTTGACATCATATCAAACAAGCGAATTGATCTTTCTTTATTCCCGGACTTCATGTAGCCCTCTATCATGGTATTCCATGAAAAACAGTTTCTGTGAGGCATTTCGTCGAACAGTTTGTGTGCATTGGTCATGCTGCCACATCTAGTGTACATTTGTAGAAGGCGGTTTGCTAGTGAAAGAGTAGATTGTATGAGACCCTTTTTGAAGAAGAGAATATGGAGCTGCTTTCCTTGGTGTATTGAATGAGGAGTGTTAAGGGATTGGAGAAAGCGAGCCAAATTTTGGAGATCTAGATCCATGGTTATTGATAGAGAATGATTTTTCGGTTTTGGTATATAAAAACAGTAATCTTATTTTGTTAAGAATGAAGGAGAACGGGATTTTGTATGGTTTTTTATGTTGCATTTTACAGTTGAAGATGATGCAGAATAAGGTTTTTCAGGCATATGGTAAGATTTATTTGCGGCGGCAAATATGAAGACCTAACATAACTACCCTGAACCGGTAGCCAAATGCCGGTTGAGAGGATGTTTCCATCGGGGGTTGTTAATCTGTTCGAAAGCTCACAATTCGGGATTTATTTATTTATTTTAAACTAATAACCTGCTTAGGACGTCATTAGTTCTTTCATCTGCGCTCCACTATAGATCAAATCAAAAGTTTTTTAACATAAAATGAAACATGTAGGTGTAGGTGTAGCTAATATCTCTCTCTCTATTATGCTATTGGAATCTTGATAATTACTTGTTGAATACTATAATATACTACTACATTGTAGAAAATACCAAAAGGTGTGACGTTATTATTGTAGATTAACATTGTTTACGTACTCATGAATTATTGTGGATTCACAATTTTTTTTTATTAATTTATTTTAATTTTTAGAGTTTTATTTTGAACAATTTAATCCTATTTAAAAGTTAAGTACTTTCTATTTCTTAAGTAATGGTAGAATTAAAACAAAAATGACTGAAATAAAAATAACATAAAAAATTGGTGGCATTTCATATTTTTGGTGAAAAATATACTTAGATCCTCTATCTTTAAAAGTAATACAATTTATATAATTTAGATTCTTTTAAATTTTAAAAAATTAATTTCAATACAAAAATTTATTTTTATTGCTTTTAGTTCTTGATTTGAGAGAAGAGAAAGATGATTGTTAGATTTTGATAGTAAAGAGATAAAATCAGCGTTGACATCAATTTTAATCATTAAAATGATTGATCTTAGTGTCAACGAGTTTTATTTGTTGAGTGGAGTTCCACTTAAATATTTTTTTCATCTTGAAATTACCTTAAAAAATCAGATATAAGCTTAAGAAAATTTGTTGTTTCAGGTTGATTTTGGATTTTTACATGTTTTTTTTATTTTTTTAAATAATTTATAGGTTTATCAAGGATTTTTTTTCTTAATATTTTGAGTATAAAATAAATTAAAAATAAATTTTTAGGTCAATAAAACATAATTTTTTTAGCTAGTGTAGCAGTCAGAATTTAATGGAAACGAGACAACGGTTGTTTGCAATTTTATTTTTTAAAAAATAATGCCCCAATTTAATTTTTGAAAATAGGGCCCGTATACGAGACTTTTTAAAATGGATCAGACACTGGTCTGGCTTGCCAAGTTTAAATTTAAATTTATGCTGACAGGCTTCACGGGTGTGCTGCGATGGCATCATCATATTTGACAGTTTTTTTAATGTACTTTAAAAACCTTAGTATTCTCAAAATAAGAGTGCAACTTATTTCCTAGAATAAGGTGTTTTTAAAACACGATCGGGGAGGGAAAAAAAGTACGTACCAGGAAAAAAATCAGAGAAATGAAAATTTTGCAGAGTGAAGAGTGAATGGCAGCATGGTTCCCAGTTGCGGAATTTCCCCGTTACATAACTACTTATTGGATTTCATGAGAAATCGCTGCGAGCATGCTAGATATCTCAGATTTATTCAGCTCAGCTTTGGCGGTGTACCGATCACCAGGCTTTGCTATCTAACCGAGTCCACTTACAGCGTACAAAAGCCAATCCAATCACCACCTGACAAGCCTATAATATCATCAAATACCCGAATCATCTAACTGTGGAAACAGTAAGCCCCCGCTGTATGAGCTCCTTCAAATCACTTCAGATGATAACGTAACGCACCCGTTGATGCTTTTTGAGGAGCCTGCGTAAGCTTGGTGTCTCACCGTGAGGCATGAACATCTAGATGAATTCTTAACCTGAAGTCTAATACTACTATTTTTGCTTCATCCAGTTACGACTTCACGACTTCCAAATGCAGATTTTTGCCGACCTGGATGGGCAGATATGGACCATGGCTCCTTCAATATGTACCTTGGCAATCACAACAGGCTGAATTTGGTTCTGTCCGCAATTTCAAAGGGCAAAGGAACTGAAGGACTCAATTCATCGAGTCGTTTAGCAGCCCATTCTCCCAATCTCCAACACTGATGCTCTTTACATGCATCCACTACTCTTGTCAACATCGGAGCAGTGGGATCAAAAGGCATATCCTTAATAAAATTCTCAAGCTCCTTCATGCACCCATACCGACTTAAGAGTTCAATAATACACTCATAGTGCTCCAGCCTTGGTATGACACAGTATTTACTGCTCATTGAATTAAAATACTGCCTAGCCAAATCAACATGACCCTCGTATACACAAGCAAGCAAGATACCTTGAAAGGTGACATTATCTGGCTTGGTTCCTTCCTCCTCCATAAATCCAAATAATCGAAGTGCCAATTTACCCCTTCCGAGGTGACAACAACCCAAAATCATGGAGTTCCAAAGAACCAAGTCCCGTTTATCAGCTTCTCTAAAAACAATGAGAGCATATTCAAGGCACCGGCATTTAGAGTACATGTCAAGCAACGCTCCTGCGATCACAGTGTCTATGTCATAACCATTTCTGATCATGAACCCATGAATTTGTTTCCCCTGGTCAAGTGCAAAAGTATTTGCACAAGCTGCCAAAAGAGTAGCAAATATAAATTTATGCGGTTTTGTCTCCCATTGCATCTCCCGGAAAATCGACATAGCTTGTTCACTCATTTGACGACGAGCATAGCTGGTCAACAAAACATTCCAAGAAACGCTATCTCGTGACTGTTTCATTTGATGAAACCAAACTCCAGCACTTCTCAAGTTTCCACATTTGCAGTACATGTCAAGAAGGGCATTTCCAATAACAGTGTTGGATAACCAACCATGACGATAAATGAAGCCGTGTACCTGCTTCCCCATGTCAACATCTGATAGGCCAGAACATACATTAAGCATCAATTGAAAAGTGATGTGATCAATGTTTTCAGTTGTCCTGCACATCAGATAAACAAAATCTAAGGCCTCTTCCCATTGGAGGGAACGGATGTACCCTGCCAGTAATGCATTATATGAGACCATGTTCCGTTCAGGCATCTCATCGAAAAGCTCCCTTGCCTCTCTCATTCTGCCACTCATTGCATAAGCTGACACCATAGAAGTCCAAGAGATTAAATCTCTCGAACCAGGCAGGTCAAAAACCCTACGAGCACTTTCTATTTCACCACACTTTACGTACATATCAATAAGTGAGCTCAAAACTACCTCTTCCTCCTCAAAGTTAATCTTAGTTGCAACTCCATGGATCTGCATTCCCTCCTTGACTGCGCGCATATCTGAACATGCAACAAGGGCATTAGAGAAGGTATAACTCAATGGTCTAAGTTTGGCACGAAACATCTTAAAAAACATGACCACTGCCTCATTCTCATCACCTACCTCAAGATACCGCCTAACAATAATGTTCCAAGTAACATTATTAGGATTCTCAATCTCATCAAAAATCCTCCTTGATTCACTCATAGCTCCACACTTACCATACACATCAACAAGCGAACTCCCAACAATGACATTCCCACAAAACCCATATTTCACAATAAGCCCATGAATTTGCCTCGAAAGACAAAGTTCCAGAACATCACCGCATGCTCTCAAAGCACTAGAAAAAGTAACCTCATTTGCATAAACCCCTTGTTTATGCATATCTCCAAAATAACTCAACGCTTTTTCCGGGCGCACACATTGCAAGCAAGCCCTAATCATCGCATTCCAAGATCCGCCATCTCTCTGAGGCATCTCATCAAACAATTCCTTTGCATCCTCCAAACACCGGCATTTTCCATAAGTATCTATGGCTCTATTTAAGAGGAAGGTTGGAGGCGTTGGACAGGCACCAAGTAACTGCGATTCAACCTTTCGAGCCTCGACGATAGCAAGACTGGAAGAGCAAACCTGGAAGAGATGGGCATAAAGGGAATAAGCGAAGCAATCAGGAGATGCAAAGAGAATAGAAACGGCTTGTTTAAGGCGATTGGCTTCGAGGTGAGAGAGGATTTGTTTGGTTAAGGCTTTGACATTTGCAGGTCGGGTTTGGAGGTTGAGGGTTTTGTTGGAGAGAAGAGAGCTGAGAATAGAAGCGCCACTCATCGGAAGGAAAAGAATAAAAAAGTAACGGCCGGTTTTGGTAGGAAATTCATATTTGACCCTTATAAGCTATATTTCCTTTGGAATCCTATAAAACGTTAGCATTTCTTCCTTCTTGTTTTCGGCGTGGTCGTCGTCTAAACCGTCATGTCTTCGGCAATATTTATTATTTTATAAACACATTTGAAATATATATATTTATAAAAAATATAAGATCAAAAGTGTTAAGTCTGGCTGCAACGTTAGAGTCAAAAGCTTTGAGTCTATTTAATTTTTCTGTTTAAATTCTTAATTTTTTAATCTTTTTTTTTAAATTGATCTTTCTTCGATAGTAATAATAATATTTTAAAAAATTTATTAATGATGATAATAATTTTTAATTTTACCCTTCAAATCAAATGTAAAGTTGTTTTTTAATATTTATAATAATTTTTATTTTCAAATTTATCAACTATTTTATAAATAATATTAATAATAATAATAATAATAATATTTTTAATACAAATAATAATATTTTTAATATTAATAGAATTAATTATAATACAAATAATAATATTTATAACACAAATAATTATATTTAGAAACACAAGAATATTTATAAAACAAATAATTGTATTTTGAATATGAATATTTGGAATTATAATACAAATAATAATATTTATAACATTAATAATTATATTAAGAAACCCAATAATATTTATAACACAAATTATAATATTT
>Ga0307515_10024373_pt1 | contig 10546 bp, 11 predicted proteins | sample 17_EM_MG_FD_194513 | JGI IMG/M metagenome (GOLD analysis project Ga0307515, IMG submission 194513) | Populus trichocarpa ectomycorrhiza microbial communities from riparian zone in the Pacific Northwest, United States - 17_EM | ecosystem: Host-associated > Plants > Roots > Unclassified | place...
GCGATCGAACGCTGTTGTTCCAAGCCGTTGAGCCAGATGAACCTGTGCCGCTCTGCATCCCAGAAACAGACGGATGAGTGAGTAGGACGACAGCGCAGTCGAGCGAAATGGCGACATGCCGCAAGATGCCGATGAACTGACGAACCTGGCCACGCTTGATTTCGTCGCCACCAAACAAGTCTGCTGCTGTGTCCAGCACGACCAGCTTCGGCTGGAACTTGCAAAGCACGTCGACCAGCATCAAGAAAAGAGGCGTGGTCCGCATGTTACCACGCGCATCCGGTGAAGCCAGGAGTGCATCCCGATCCGCCAGAGGTAGCAGGCGGAAGTCGGAAAGGTCGCCGAGATCCTTGCCGTGAGTTGCCACGATGTCGGCCAAACGTCGATGAAACTCAGCGGCCTCATCTTCAGCGCCAAGATAGACAACACGCCCTGCGGCCGGCGACACGCCCATTGTATCCACGCCTAGCGCGCCGGCTGCCGCGATCTGTAGTGCGAACAGCGATTTCCCAACGCCACCGTCGCCAGAGACGATTGTCACCTGGCGATTGGGAATCAGGTCCGTAGCGTACCACTCTCGAACCGGGATTGGCTTACCGTGCCACTCTGCGGGGCAAATGACCGGTAGCGGCCTGTCGGTCTCTGCTGTGGGCGGCGTGTTGTGGCGGGCGGAGGACGGCGGGGTGTTATCGTTGGCAGCGGCCGGTGCGGCAACGGGAAGACCGGCGGCGTCCTCCAAGGACACGTCGTCGACGATGGCCTCCATGATAAGATCCAGCGCGCGGGCGCAGGGCTCGCCGTCAATCTGCTGGATGATGGGGGTTCCCTCCCGCCACAATGTTACGACGGACACGTCGGCGCCCTTGCCGATAAAGCGATCAAAGCTGTCGGTTAATATTGCGAGCCGGGGTATGTCAGCCGCGCTGAAATCAGACCAGTGATTTACCTTTTCTAGGTTTTCACGACTGGCGTTCGCCCAATCGGGTTCACCGTCTTTGAATGGCACCAAGACTGCATCGCCGGATAGCAGCCAGCAGAATTCGCTGAAGTCTTTCCAGGCGGTGCGTTGCTCGTGAGTCTCGATAAATTCTTTACGCTGCGCTGCGGTCATTGGCGATTTCGTGCCCCTCGAAAAATGTGGAAGCTACTGCGGTGATCTGGCGGGAAAGCGATGTAGAAGCGGTCACAGACCGGCCACCGCCGGAGACGGACGGAAAGAAGGTCCGACGCCCCTTTGGAGTGTCGACGAGCCTCAGGCCGCAAAGACGGAGGTCTTCGTTGACCTGCACGCTGAAGCGGGCAAGCACACGGGCGCCTTCTCCGGCGAAGCCTCCGGACGTTTCGAAATCAATGATTCTCATCAGTTCCTTTCTCGCGCACAACGGCGCGCCCACCGACATGGCCGGCAGGATGGTTGAATGGTCACGGAGTAGGGGTTTGGGCCGCCGAATCGGCCGCTAGTCTATTCGAAGAAGGCGGGGTATTTGTCCCTGAACCACTCGACTGCCTTCATCGCAGTAAAATGGTTTGCCAAGCTTTGCGCCGATTGCTCGTCGATGCCGTACTTGCTCTCGGCCATCGGCTGAATCCTGGAAGTAACCACATCTTCAAGCCGCTCGAGCAGTTCTCTTCCGTCGTTGGCCTTAATCATGCTGCGACCCTCGATGCGATTCGCTCGTCGATCCACGCCTCGACTTCGGCGCGCACGTATGCAATCCGCCGGCCGCCCGTCAGATCAACGGGCCTGGGGAACTTGCCCGCCTCGGCAAGCAAAGTCAGCAACGTGCGAGATAGAGAAGTGGCCTCTGCTGCTTCTTTCGGCGCCATAAGCCGCGGCCTGTTATCGTTGTCAGCTTTCAATTTTTTTCCTCCGGTAGGGATTGACACCTAGATTTCCATCTGATAGATTTGGATGGTTCCGCTTTGTATCTTCAAATGGTGGCGAACAATAATACATTTCGATGATTTTGTCAATACGGTCAGCAGCGATTATACGGCGCTGCCGCAGTAATCCCCCCATGAATCCATCAGAAGACGACGCTTGGCCAACGCATCGCTGCGGCGATATGCGGCTTCGGTTTGGTCAGCGATGGTATGAGCTAGAGCCATTTCGACGACATCCCGCGGATGCTGAGTTGTGTCGCCGGCCCAATCTCTGAAAGAGCTACGCAGACCGTGCAATGTAATCGTCTTATCAGGGGAGGCGGCCCGCAAGACCTTCACCATCGCGGTATCCGAGATTGGGGAACCAACATTGCCACCCTCAAAAACCAGATCCGACGTTGCCACTTCCTTCATGGCGCGCAGAATCTCGACGGCTCGGTCGGATAGGGGCACGCGATGTTCTCGGCCAGCCTTCATGCGTTCTTTCGGAATCACCCACAGCTTTCCGTCTAGGTCTAGCTCCGGCCAGACAGCGCCACGGGTTTCTCCCGATCTAGTCGCCGTGAGGCAAGCGAACTCGACGGCACGGGCCGAAACAGCCGAAGACGCACGGAGAACTTTCATCGTCACCGGCACGTCATCATAGGCAAGTGCAGCGTGGTGCCCTCTGGAAAGCTTCTGGCGCTCCGGCAGCAGATGGGCCAAGTTTCCACGCCATGCTGCAGGATTATCGCCGACATAAAGACCGCGCGCCCTGGCCGCGTCCATAACCGCAGCGATTCTCATGCGGAGACGGTCGGAAGTCTCAGGAATCGTGTCCCAAATCGGCTTCAGCGTCTCGACAACGTCGTCCACCGTCACCTTACTTATAAGGATAGGGTGAAGATGCGTCGCATAGGTATCCAGTGTGTTGCGCCACTGCTGTCTGTGCTTCGCGTTCTTGAATCCCTTCGTCTTGGTCTTGATGACGTCATTCATGATATCGAGAAAGGTCTTGCCGCTCTTGGCCTTGCGCTCGGTCTTTGGATCCTCATCGCGGGCGAGCCGCTGGCGCACGGCCTCGGCCTTCTCTCGGGCCAGCGCCAAGGAAACCGGCGCCGTCCCGGTGCCGTAGCCTCCTAAGCCGAGTTCGGCCCGCTTTCCTGCCCACCTATATATAAAGACCCACTGCCGCGAGCCGCCGGCGCGAACGCGTAGCCATAGGCCGTCACCGTCACCATATATACCGGGATCGGTGAGGGCTTTGCAGGCCTTCTCTGTGAGCTTGTGGCGCGCCATCCATAATCCTTGCCATAACATCTGACATAAATCAGGTAGTGATAATCCGCTAAATAGCAATAAAAACCAAGGGTTTTTGCCCAATTATCCATATTGTCACTGAGGGCGCGGACATCTTCTCCGCCATTCCGATTTTCTCAGCACCTGTCAGTCTTTAGTTTCAGCCCGGGAGCGTTGTTCTCTTCGTCGGCTATGCCTGGCCGCCGCACGAGGAAAAAATATCTCCGCCCTTGGCAAGAGAATCGCTGGCGGGAATCATCGCCTGCGTCTTGCCCGGATAGGTAGCGAAATCGCATGGAGACAACGTCAGGTTTAGCCCCGTCGAATGCGATATTTTCCCTAAGATCCAGATTTTGTCCGAAAAGTGTTGTAAATGCGTCATAAAAGACATGTCCAACCTTTTGTGGATCTGGGCTAAATAACCGCAAAATCAGGGTTTTCTTAACAAAGCATAAAGGAAATCGAGGCCGCTTGCCCGACTTGTGTCCTTTCAGCAACAGAACATCGGGAAGGCTGCCCCAAACCCCCCGTCTACACAAGTTGGTGATTGCGTGACGGCTTCTGTCTTGTATTTTCAACGTCGGAAGCAAGGGCGATTGATCGTCCGACTTCTTGAAACACGGGGGTGGGGCAGGGAACGCTGCTCAGCGAAAGATCCCAAACCCGATCGAAACTTTGAATTGGAGGTCATTTATGAACATCAAGAGCCTTCTTCTCGGCTCCGCTGCTGCTTTGGCAGTAGTTTCCGGTGCTCAGGCTGCTGACGCTATCGTTGCTGCCGAGCCGGAACCGGTTGAATACGTCCGCGTCTGCGACGCTTACGGCACCGGCTACTTCTACATCCCGGGCACCGAAACCTGCCTGAAGATCAACGGCTACGTCCGTTTCCAGGTCAACATTGCCGACGACGTCGGCGGTGACTCCGATTGGGACGCAACGACCCGCGGTCAGGTTCAGTTCACGGCCAAGAGCGACACCGAGTATGGTCCGCTGACCGGCGTCATCGTCATGCAGTTCAATGCTGACAATGCCACGGCTCAGGCTTCGAAGCTCGACTCCGCTTACCTCGACGTTGCCGGCTTCCGCGCTGGTCTCTTCTACAGCTGGTGGGACGATGGCCTCTCGGGTGAAACCGACGACATCGGTTCTCCGGTAACGCTGCATAACTCCCTCCGTTATCAGTACGAAACCTCTGACTTCTACGCTGGCATCAGCGTTGACGAGCTGGAAGACGGCTACTACAAGGACGGCGAAGCTGCCAACAACTTCGGCGTTGCTGTCGGTCTCGGCGGCAAGGCTGGTGCGTTCAGCTACCAGATCACTGCCGGCTACGACGTCGACAACGAAGATGGTGCTGTCCGTGCAATGGGTACGGTTGAAATCGGTCCCGGCACGCTCGGCCTCGCTGCCGTATACGCTACCGGCCCGAGCTCCTACTACACCAAGGCCGAATGGGCTGTTGCTGCCGAATACGCTATCAAGGCAACCGACAAGCTGAAGATCACCCCCGGTGTCCAGTACTACGGTAACTATGGCATCACCGACGACGACTTTAACGACGACAACGCCTGGAAGGTCGGTCTGACGCTCGATTACCAGATCGTCGACAACTTCTATGCCAAGGCTTCGGTTCAGTACCTCGATCCGGAAGAAGGCGACGACTCCACTTCGGGCTACTTCCGCCTGCAGCGTTCGTTCTAATCTGATCTGACTTCGGTCAATCAGGAAAGCCCGGCTCTTGAGCCGGGCTTTTTCTATTTGGGCAACTGTCTCGACAAGCGGGGATCGAAAATGACCGTTATCGGCAGATGGCAAGAAAGGCCTGGATTGCCGTGGGGATAGTCCCGAGATGTAGAAAGGGCGCATGCCCTTGTTTCTCTGCAATGTGCAGCGCTAATCCCAGATGCCGGCGAACCATTTCGTCAGCAGTCTCCTGTGAAAGCAGCGACGAGTTCTCACCACGGATGAGTAGCAGCCGCAGCGGAGCGAAGTTCTCGAATTGCGTCCAGAGATCGGGCAGCGGCTGGCTGAAATCGATCGATTTCAACTGCTCGGCGATCTCAGGGTCGAAGTCCGCGACAGGCTTACCGCCGACATTGCGATAGAGAGCAAGCGCCATTTCGCGCCAATCGTGCTCGGCAAGCGCTGTGAATGACGCGCCATGCGTCTCCTTCAGCATATCGGCCGCCTCGCTCCAGTCCGCCGGTTTCCTGCTGCTGTTGAGGTAGTCACGGATCTGCGCCAACCCTGCCGCCTCGATCGCAGGCCCGATATCGTTGAGAATGACGGCTTCGAGGAGATCCGGCCTTGTCGCCGCGATGAGATGCAGTATCAGCCCGCCGCGTGATGTGCCGATGAAGATCGCACGCTCGATGCCGAGTGCTGCGCAGGCGGCAATGACGTCGCGGGTTTCGATGCCGAGATTGTAGTTTGCCTTGTTCTCGTCCCGGGCCGAATTCCCCCGCCCGCGCGAATCGAGCGCGATCACTCTGCGTGGCGCTGCTGTATCCCGGGAGAGAAGCAGCGCAAGCGGATGGAAATCGCGCGTATTGCGGGTCAGTCCGGGCAGGCAGATCACCGGCAGCCGTCCAGCAGTTAGCGCCTGGTCGGGCCAGTAGTCGCGGGCATAAAGCTTCAACCCGTCAAAGGAGGTGTAAAACCGCTCCTGGAAATTGCTTGCACCCGCATCCGTCATCGCATCCCCTCAAGATCTGTTTTGATCCGGGAGATGTAACCCGCTTTTCGGACCGCGCCAAACGGCTTCAGGAGGCGCTGCGTCCGCCGATGAGATCGCGCTCTATATCGGTCGGCTGACCGAGACGGGCCTTGTAGACTTCGTAATTCTCCATCACCCGCTGCACGTAGTTGCGCGTCTCGGGGAAGGGGATGCGCTCGATCCAGTCGACGATCTCGTCGATCGGTTTGCCGCGCGGGTCGCCGTAGCGGACGATCCATTCCGGCACCCGCTTCGGCCCGGCATTGTAGGCAATGAAGGTCAGGATATAGGAGCCGCCGAAGGCGTCGATCTGTTCGCCGAGATAATGCGCGCCGAGCGTCGCATTATAGCCGGCATCCGCCGTCAGCTTGTCCTTCGAATAGGCGATGTTGTGGCGCCTGGCGACCGCTTGGGCGGTTCCCGGCAGAAGCTGCAGCAGGCCGCGGGCGTTCGCCGCCGAAACGGCAGCCGGGTTGAAGGCGCTTTCCTGCCGGGCGATGGCATAGGCGAGCGCCTTGCCGGAGCCTGATATATTGGCGTTCGCCGGAATCACCCCAACTGGAAAGGCAAGCGCTGCAACATCGACGCCGCGTCCATAGGCGATCTTGCCGATCTGCAGCGAGAGATGATGGTCACCGGATTGTTCGGCCTGTGCCGCAAGGATCGCCAGTTCACCGGGGCTCTGCAACTGGTCGGCGAGCGCGAGATAGAGAATGTCGGCCCGCCAGCCATGACCCGCGGCCTCAAGCCTGGCGATCGCCTGCACGGCTTCGCGCGCCTGGAGGCGTTGCCTGTCGGCCGCACTTGGTAAGGGGTAGGCGACGTTCAATGTCTTGCGCCCCAGCCTTTCGGCGGCGAGCTGGCCGTAGAAGGTACCGGGAAAACTCGCGGCCTTCGCATAGAATTCGCTGGACTTGCCGGGGCCGCCGGCTTCGGCTGCCCGTCCCAGCCAGTACCAGGCGCGCGAAACCGAGATCGGCCCGTTGGAGGTCTCGAGGATCTTGCGGAAATGCGTTTCGGCCGTAGCCGGATCCTGCAGGCCGCGAAGCGCATACCATCCGGCATGGAATTCGGCCTCGACGATGTCAGTCGGGCTCGTCGCGGCGTAGTTTGCGACGATACGATAGGCCGGCTTGAATTGTCCGAGGTCGACGAGACCGCGGCTGACGATGCGCTGTTCGTTCCACCATTCGCCGGAATTGACGAGTTCGCTGCGCTCGCGCGGCATCTGCTCCAGCAGCGCCGCCGCTTCGGCATATTTGTCCTGCCTGCGCAGATATTCGATCCGCGCAAACAGCAGGCCGGCATCACCCCGCCATTTTGCGTCGACTGTGTTGAGAAGCGCACCGGCATTGACGGCACCACCGTCGACGGCCGCCCACGCCTTGTAGAGCGTCTGCGCCTGGCCCATGTCGCCGAAGCGCTTGGCCTGCGCCACCCGGCCGCGATACATCAGATAATCCATCCGCGCCTTATGGTCGGCCGGTGTCAGCAGGGCGGAAAATTCGACGAGAATCTTGTCTTCGGTCGCCTTGTCGAGACCCTCTCCGCGCCAGACCTTGCGGATATATTTTGCCGCCTGCGCCTGCTTGCCGGTTGCAACCAGCGCCCGGCCGAGGATGACGGCGCCCTGCATCGTCTCAGGCGTGGTGTCGCCGAAGGCGGCCAGCACGGCGGAAGGGGCGGGATTTTCGTCATAGAGCGCACGCTCGGAATAGGCGCGCAGCCGCGAAAGCCCCGGCCAGCCCGCCAATTCCTGCGAGGCGCTGGCGATTTCATAGGAGGGAACGCCCTTCAACCCGGAAACGGCAATCGCCCAGGTGAGGATATGGCGGTCGAGCGTGCCGTTGTGCATGCCGTTGCGGATCGACAGCGCTTGCTGCGGATCCTTGGCGGAAAGCGCATCGAGGCCGGCCTTCAGGTCGCTGTCGACAGGCGCGACTGCAGGATTGCGCGGGATGGCGCCGGTTGTCATCGATTCCGGTATGGATGTCTCGGGAATGAAGCCGAGCGGCTTAACGACGGGCACGGCAACGTCCTCACCGGGAAGCGGCGACGCAGCACTGCCCCACGCTGCGGCAATAAGGCCGAAGGCGGACAGGATCAGGACAGCTTTCTTCATCCGAGATACCCGCAAGGAAAACACGCCCCACCATTTGGCGGGAGGCATCTTAACGAAACCTTACCATATCAGGTAAAATTCATTCACATCTGCTATCGGAATTTGCCCTAAACCGAACTCTACGCGCTTGTCGCGATGATTTGACCGCTCTATGGTGCGCAACTCATATTCATGGAATGCGGCCGAAGCAAGGATTTGGTCGTGAGGAGCTTTGCATGTTCAATGGGTCCATTCCCGCCCTCGTCACCCCCTTCACCGATGCCGGATTGATCGACGAAGACAGCTTCGCCGCTCACGTCGACTGGCAGATCAAGGAGGGCAGCCTCGGTCTCGTTCCGGTCGGCACGACAGGCGAGTCCCCGACACTGTCGCATGTCGAGCACAAACGGGTGGTGGAACTCTGCATCGAGGTCGCTGCCAAGCGCGTTCCCGTCATGGCCGGCGCCGGCTCGAACAACACGCGCGAGGCGATCGAGCTTGCCCAGCATGCCGAAAAGGTTGGGGCCGACGCGGTGCTTGTTGTCACGCCCTATTACAACAGGCCGACGCAGAAGGGCCTGATCGCGCATTTTTCGGCGATTGCCGAGGCTGTCAATCTGCCGATTTACATCTACAACATCCCTGGCCGTTCGGTGGTCGACATGACGCCGGAAACGATGGGCGCGCTTGCCAAGGCGCATAAGAATATTGTCGGCGTCAAGGATGCGACGGGCAAGATCGAGCGTGTCTCCGAGCAGCGCATCACCTGCGGCAAGGATTTCAGGCAATTGTCGGGCGAAGATGCGACCGCGCTTGGCTTCAACGCTCATGGTGGAATCGGCTGTATTTCGGTAACGGCCAATATCGCGCCGCGCCTGTGCGCCGATTTCCAGGCCGCGACGCTGGTCGGCGACTATGCCCGCGCACTGGAGTATCAGGACCGGCTGATGCCGCTGCACAAGGCGATCTTCCTGGAACCGGGCCTTTGCGGCGCTAAATACGGGCTCGCGAAGCTCGGCCGCATGACCCGCAACGTTCGCTCGCCGCTGCTCGCGACGCTGGAGCCGGCAACGGAATCGGCAATCGACGCCGCCATGCGCCATGCGGGCCTGCTGAACTGAAGAGGCCGGCCGTCTTCACAAGGCGGGATCGTTCCCTTACATAAAGGGCCAGAAATGAGGCGCGACCTCTCGCGCCTTAGATCCGGATGATTTTAGGCCTGACTGGCCTAAAATCTGAATCCGGATCTACATCAATGAAATAGAGCATGATGTCGCCCGAAAACCGCTCACACTTTTCGGCATCATGCTCTGGAGCAATGGAATATCGTCATGGCCCCCAAAGGCAGCCAGCGCGTGGTGAACAAGGTCGTGGCCGAAAACCGCAAGGCCCGCTACAACTATGAGATCATCGATACCTACGAGGCAGGCTTGGTGCTGATGGGCACGGAGGTCAAGTCGCTGCGCGAGGGCAAGGCCAACATCGCCGAATCCTACGCTTCGGATGAGGGCGGGGAGATCTGGCTGATCAATTCCTACCTGCCGGAATATCTGCAGGCGAACCGTTTCAATCACGAACCGCGCCGGCGCCGCAAGCTGCTGCTGTCGGGGCGTGAAATCCATCGCTTGCGTTCCGCCATCAACCGCGAAGGCATGACGCTGATCCCGCTGAAGATCTATTTCAACGATCGCGGCCGGGCGAAGATGGAGCTGGCGCTCGCCAAGGGCAAGAAATTGCACGATAAGCGCGAGGCCGAGAAGGAACGCGATTGGAATCGGCAGAAGAGCCGCCTGCTGAAGGACAACGGCTGACCACGATGCCGGTGCCGACGATGACGGCCTGCCTGCGGCAGCGCTTTATTTGCTTATAAAATTGGGACGCTCGGCCGCAATCATCTCTGATCGTCGCGGCCGATCGGCTTCGAGTCGCTTGGGGAGATCAGTCCTCGAAATCGCTGGCCGGAGCGACTTCGGCTGGGCGTGGTGCCCGCTCCGAGGGATCGCGACCGATTTCAGCCTTCAGCGACAGCAGGTCGATGAAATGATCGGCCTGGCGGCGCAGGTCGTCGGCGATCATCGGCGGCTGGGTCGCCATCGTCGAAATCACCGAAACCTTGCGGCCTCTGCGCTGCAGAGCCTCGACCAAATTCGTGAAGTCGCCGTCGCCGGAGAAGATGACGAGATGGTCGACCGTTTCGGACTGTTCCATGGCATCGATCGCAAGCTCGATATCCATGTTACCCTTGATCTTGCGGCGGCCCATGGAATCGGTGAATTCCTTGGCGGGCTTGGTCACGACTTTGTAACCGTTGTAGTCGAGCCAGTCGATCAGCGGTCGGATCGATGAATATTCCTGATCCTCGATCAGCGCGGTATAATAATAGGCGCGCAGGAGGTAGCCGCGTTTCTGGAATGCTTTCAATAGCTTGCGGTAATCTATGTCGAAACCGAGGCTTTTGGATGCAGCGTAGAGGTTGGCGCCGTCAATGAAGAGTGCAATTTTTTCGCGTGGGTCAAACATCGCTTACCAATCCAATGAGAGTAATCGAAATCCGCATTCGTCAAACT
>Ga0307515_10024375_pt1 | contig 10545 bp, 2 predicted proteins | sample 17_EM_MG_FD_194513 | JGI IMG/M metagenome (GOLD analysis project Ga0307515, IMG submission 194513) | Populus trichocarpa ectomycorrhiza microbial communities from riparian zone in the Pacific Northwest, United States - 17_EM | ecosystem: Host-associated > Plants > Roots > Unclassified | place...
CAATCTTTGGATGATTATATCTAATTAATCCATCTATATCTTTTCGCAGTAAAGCCCCTAATGGCTTTTCGTTATTCTATAGTTTAGCCTTTTTACTTAGAGCATCTGCTCGTGTATTCTCTGTACCCTTAGTATACTAAATTTTGAAATAGTATTCTGTAAGCATCTCTGCCCATCTGACTTGTTTTTAGTTAAGTTCCTTTATTATTAGAAATCTTGTTAGGTTCTTATAATCTATCCTAACTATAAATGGTTTCTCTATACCTTATAAGAATGCTCTCTATTTCTTTAGTGCTATAACTATACCTAATAACTCCTTATTATAGATGTTATAGTTTAGTTCCGGTAGTGTTATCTTTTAACTATAGTATGCCACTAGGTGCTATCTATCTAGATGCTTTTATATAAAGTAAGCCCCTAGTATAAAGTCTGATATATCTATTTCTATAACCGTCTCTAGTCTTAGTTGGTAGATCTTAAGAACTAGTTCTTAGGTAAATAACCTCTTGACTTTCTTAAATAGTTTTTGTTATTCTTTTCCCTATATCTATAGTTTTTCTTTCTTTATTAATCGCGTAAATGGCTTAATATTTTTTAACTATTGCGCTATAAACCTTCTGCAGTAATTGCAAAACCCTAGGAACAATCTTAACTATATAACATTCTCTAGTTCTTACTAATTTACTATAGCCTTAATCTTCTTTAAATCTATGCTAAGTTGGCCTAGTTTAATAATAAATCCTATAAAATCGGTCTTTCTAGTAAAGAACTCGTATTTCTTAATTACTACTGGCATCTGTTCTTCTTATAGTCTCTTTAAGACCTATTTAATATGTTCTCTATATTCTTCCTTAGTTATTAAGTAGATAATAATATCGTTAAGATATACCATAACAAATTCATCCAAGTGTTCTCTTAATATATTGTTAATTTGCTTTTAGAACGTTGCTAGTGCGTTTATAAGCCTAAATTGTATAACTAATAGCTTATATAGTCCTTCCTTTGACCTAAAGGCTGCCTTCTATTTATTGCCTTCCTTAATCCTAATCTAATAGTACGCCTATCTTAGATCTATCTTTGTAAAGATTTGCGTATTGCCGATCCTATCTTAGATTTTGCTAATTAAGGGTAAATGTAACCGACTACCGAGGCTCGCATTACCTTGTGGGTCACTACCTCGTATGTTTTATATTGTATGTCTTACTACCTATTTCCATTACCTATTACTAACTGTAAGCGCTGTCTACCTCGGCAATTGTATATCATCGTCATTATCTTCTTATTACCCACTTCGTGTATATATAGACGCTTTAGAGCTATATTTATAATCAAGTCGCTTATTCTTTTCCTTATACTGTAAAGCTTATAGTTATAAGCCCGGATTGCACTACCTACTAAGCAATCAATCTACCTGTTGCACTAATCAATCTATTACCTTATTTAAGAAGTCACTACTTCTATTACCTTTGCAAGTGTCTTGAGCTTCTTCACCTATTAAACGAACGGACGATCGACCTTAGTTGACGATTATACCTGACTGACGAACGAACTGACGAATCAAATTAAAAGTTCGGAATGTTAAAAATAAGGTTTTCGCTAAGCTACCAATTGGACCCTACCTGACCCCATAAATTCTAAAAATAACGACCACTACCGAATTAAAAGTTAACCTTATCCTTAACTAGCCATCTGATTGGATCTAATGGTTCTTTATTATATAAGACACTGCTAAAACTAATAAAGTATGGCAGTATATTAACCCATCTAAGAAGAAAGATAAGCTTCTAACCCTGGAACTACCAAAACGACCTACACCTATAAACGTACTACCCACTGCTATATCAATAGCTTAGCTAGACTAACGCCAGCTTACCGCCTATAATTAACTCTATGCTGAATATAAGGACGACCTACGAATATATAAGAAGTAAGAATAGGCAATAAACGGTATTAACAACTACATCGTTTAATTAATATTGGTTGCCTACCTTCCTTTTATTAACGGCCTTAAAATGGTACACGAACGGCTATAAGCACTTAAGACTGCACTAGCCCCTACTACCTTAGGTCAAAAACATAAGGTCCTTAATTAATACACGGCTTTAAAATCCTATAATAAAAAGCAGAGCATTGAAAAATGGTTAAATAACTGGCGGAACGTCTACAAGCTTGCGGAGCAATTGGAGCTTCTAAACGTTTAGGGATTCAGGGCATACTACGATTTCGTTTAAGTAATTAAGCCAATCTCTTCTAGTTTTGTAGAAGCACTAGAAGTAGATCTAATTCGGAAGAAACGGAAGAATAAAGACGCTCTATCTATTATTAAACTAATTAAGGAGTTTAAGGAGCACTACCGTATGCAGTAAGCAGCATCCTCCGTAACCACCGCTAATAGCTCTGCATTTACAACCCTATAAGGCAATTTAAATCCTAATTTAGATTCTAATGTTAATTCTAATTCTAATAGCAATCTAAATTTAAATTTAAGATTATATAGGGAATGTATATGCGGCCTTAAATATTGATTTAGTAACTGCTATTATATTATTAAGCAGAAGCGCCCTTAAGGATGGAGACCAAGGCCAGATATCCAAAAGATAGTAGATAAGAAGATCTCGTCTATAACCTTAATTAGACGCGTAGTTAATTGGATTTAAAAAGAACAGGAAGTAAAAGAGAATAATTAAAAGAATGTAGAATCTATAATCGATTTTAATTCTAAAACCCTACCTTCTAAGACACCGACTAGCTATGCTGCCGTGTTTAGTACTGGTTAAATTCCGTTCAAGCTCTAGAACACCTAGATACTTAACCCTAGTGCAGATACCCACGTCTGTAATAACGAAGAAGACTTCACCTTCTCGTACCTAGTAGCAGAAGACGACTACCTAATTGCTGGAGGAAATTTTAAAAAGATTTAAGCTTACGGAATAGTAACCATTACTGTTAATACACCTACTGGGAAGTCAAAAATAAAGCTATCCTATGTAGCTCTAGCACCTACCTTCTTTATAAATATTGTAGCACTATTAAGAGCTACTGATAACGACATTTATTTCGACTTAGGACGAAATATGCTATACCGTCTAGCAACTAGCGAAATAGTATACTATACAAAATGACTAGGGGGCCATTAGGCACTAATACACAGAGAGCCTACGCCTTTAAATACCCTAGATTTAACTTAATTAACGTTCTTAACTTCTAAAAGAAGATATTAACTAAGTAGAATGGCCCGTAAACCAGTCGGAGCCATAGCTATAAAATGGTATAAAATTCTCGGCCATACAGGACCTGACGCTATTGAGTAGCTTCCTAAGCACGTTAATGGCGTAGAGCTAGCCGAAGAACGAGCACTGCTTAAGATTAAATATGAAGTTTGCTTATTAGCAAAGCATACTTAGCAGATCTTTTGAAGACGAGAATATGAATTTCCAGCCACTTGACCATTCGAACGGCTCGCATTTAATATTATCAGCCTTGGAGAACTAGGCTACAACGGCGATAGATATATTATGCATTTCTATTGCATATATTCCAAATTTAACTTTGTATTTACCTCTAAGAATAAGGACAAAGCTACTGTCCTACCTACTATCTAAAAGACCCACCGTTTGATTAAAATACGTTTCTACCAAGACGTCGTCTTCTTCTGGAGCAATAACGAACGAGCTTTTGGACAGATAGGAGATACCCTATAGACATGGTGTGCAGACGAAGGCATTACTTTTAAATGCCGAGCACCATATACTAAGGAATAAAATGGCGGAGCTGAACGATCTGGACGAACCCTTATGGTATGATTAAGAGCTATGCAGCTAGAAGCTTCCTTACCCCTATCTCTAGGACCAGAAGCGTTCCTTACTGCTGGTTATGTACTTAATCGAACGCCGAATAAGCAACTAGGGTGGAAAACTCCGTACGAGATCGCCTACGGTAAGCCGCCATCACTTACCTATATGCATGTATACGGTTGTAAGACCTATACACTGGACAAATGAATTAAAAGGGGAGATAAACTAGCTCCTCGTGCGTTGATTGGACACTTAGTCGGCTATGATTTAACTAATATCTACCGCATTTGGATTCTAAGTCTCTACAAGGTTATCCGAACCAGAGACGTTATATTTGACGAGACCTCGTTCTATAACCCCAAGGGTTAAGACATCGACTACCTACTAAGGGAAGCATTAGAAGATACCCTCTAGACGATTAGTCTACTAGAACCTCTCTATAAGGACAAATCTAAAGATAAATTAATCCTATACACAGTTAATCTTGACCCTTAAGGATCTACCTCAAATGTAGATTAAACGACTACACCTAAATCAAACGATTCGGCAGAGCCTCCTACGAAGGATACTAAGCAGTTACCGATACCTAGCAGAACGGTATCTCCAGATTTACCAGAATTGAACGCCTCACTATAAGGACTTTAAGACGACATTCTGGATATAACTAAAGCAGTTTCTGCCTAGCTAAGCTCTCTAGAACTATCCAATAGAGTAACCAATACAGCTCCATAAGCTAACGAAGTCTTGGCCAAATCTTTTGCCAACCTTATCCTACTAGAAGGATCTAAAAGAATTTAACGTTAAGCGTATGTGACAGCACTAGCCAATCTATCTACCCTATTTGGTTACTACGCTGGATTTGCTATAGGACTAGTAAAGGACATTAGCCGAACTAGATCCTTATCCTTATCTCTATATTGGGACAATCTTCCTCCTAAACTAAAGAATCTTAAAGAACTAAGAAAGTATCCTTTAACTACTAGTGAAACGCCGAGGGATATTTAAGACTGTACTAAAGGCAGAAGTATGTAATAAGTAGATCCTACTACTAAAATGGGTCTTTAAATATAAGCTTGATAGTGACGGTTACCTATAAAAGCTAAAAGCTCGATTGTGCGTCTGCGGAGACTTATAGATTACCGAGGAGGAGACCTATGCAGTAACCTTGGCTGCTCGAATATTCCGTGCCCTTATGGCTATAGCAGCCGCATTTGATTTGGAAATTTAATAGTATGACGCCGTAAACGCATTTACGAATGCTTGACTAGATAAACCAGTATACTGCTACTGCCTAGAAGGATTTGATTAAAACGAATATGTCCTAGAGCTACTTATGGCGCTATATGGATTGAAAATCTCACTACTACTTTGGTATAAAGAGCTTACTAATATACTGGCTAAATTTGGATTAAAGCCTATTCTAGGTACTAACTGCCTATTTACCGATGGACGCCTTATTGTCTTCTTCTATGTAGACGATATTGCCGTTCTATTTGCCAAAAAGGACCTTTAAAGACTTGAAGAATTTGAAGCCAAATTACTATAATGATACAAGATCCGTGCACTAGGAGACCTATAGTAGTTCCTAGGAATTTGAATTGAACGAGATCGAGCAAGTAGAAAGCTCTGGCTCTGCCAAGACTCCTATATTGAAAAGATTGCTAGTTAATTTAATATTTAACCAGGCAGATTTCCTAAGTTATTACTTTTTGCTGAAGAACTGATTCCGTCCGATTAGCAGACGAACCCTTAAAGAACCCTAGCCTACTAGCAACGAGTAGGGTCTCTTATATACCTTACTGTATTTAGAAGACCTGATATTACAAAGACGTATTCTAAGCTAGCTGAATTCCTTACTAATCTAAATTAGGGACACCTTGACGCAGCGAACTAAGCTATTGCCTATTGCCTTAGAATAAAATCTATAGCTATTGAATACTTAGGGGAAGCTTTTGGAGCATATGTCTACTTTAGAAACCCTAAAGGAGAAGACGTTACCTTTTATGGAGTATCTGACGCAGTATTTGCGGACTATAAAGAAACTAGACGGAGCTCTTAAGGATATCTCTTTATCCTATTTGGAGGTCTAATTGATTGGAAGGCGACCCTACAGCGATTAGTAACTTGTTTAACTACCGAAGCAGAGCTTCTATCCCTATCTACTGCTGCTGTTGAAATTATCTGGTAGTAGCGTTTCTTTAAGGCAATTGGCTTTAATTTAGAACGTGAATTTACCCTACTTTGCGATAATATATAGACCGTACGACTCCTAAGATAGGATATACTAAAGCTTGATACTAAGCTTCGACATATTAACGTCTATTAGCACTAGCTGAGACAGGAAGTCTAAGATAAAAAGATCGACGTTTATTGGGTTTCTATAGACAAAATACCTGCTGACGGCCTTACTAAGATCCTACCCCGTTAAAGATATGAGGCATGGATAAAGCAATTAAATTTGGTAGATATTCGACATTAGATCAATTGATTTTATTCGCAATATTCGCAATATCCGCAATATTTGTAATATCCGTTATAGTCACCCTATTCTTTTACTACTCTCAAATTGTATCTAAATTTCCTATTTTAGTATAGTCTCTACCTTTATTTTTGTTTTCTATAGCTTTAACTATACCGTTAAATCTGGGGGGGTGTGTAACCGACTACTGAGGCTCGTATTACCTTGTGGGTCACCACCTCGTATGTCTTATATTGTATGTCTTACTACCTATTTCCATTACCTATTACTAACTGTAAGCGCTGTCTACCTCGGCAATTGTGCATTATCGTTATTATCTTCTTATTACCCACTTCGTGTATATATAGACGCTTTAGAGCTATATTTACAATTAAGTCGCTTAATCTTTTCCTTACACTGTAAAGCTTATAGTAAAGGATACCTATCTTTCCTAGTAATGCTATTTAACTGTTTATAGTTAATACATAGCCTTAGCTTGCCATTTTTCTTTAGTATAAATAGTACTAGATAACCCGCTGATAATTGCGATGGTCTAATATATCCCTTTTATAAGTTTTCTTAGATAAACTCTTTAAGTACTCTACCTTCCTCTTTGGTAAGCTTATAGATTGGAAAGAACCTTAAACTTATTCCTAGTTCTAATTCTATCTTATAGTCCTATGCTGCGTACTTTAACAGCTTTTTACTTTCTAGTGACCATAGTTTTTTGCCGTATTTATGGTATCTCTTTAGTATATAGCTTAGTCCTTTCTCTGTTTCTTTATAGGTCGCCCCTATTTAGTACTATACTAACTTAGCTTGTTATTATATCTTGCGGCGTTAAGTATCTTTAATATCGACCTAACCTATAATCTAATCGATCTTTGGATTATATTTCTGTAACTAAGGTATTCCTAACACTGCCTTATTATTCCCCAATAGTAATATATTGAAAGACATCTTAACTAGTCTTCCTTTAATAGTTAGCTGAATAGGTCCTGTTTTAAGATTAATAATGCCTCCTCTATAGGCTATTGGATCTTCTAAAATTGTTACTAATAGGTAAGGGTGTTCCTTCTGTTTATGTAGTAACCCCATTCTTTTAACTACTGTTAGCGAGATATGGTTCCTTATAGCTCCACTATCTATTAATACCTCGAACTGCTAATCTTACTACTTAACTTATAAATTTAGGTGTTGTCCTTAAATTCCTTTAAGGGTTTAAGGCTTTACCACTAGTTCCCTCTAGTTTTGTAGGCCTCTACTTTTCCTAATTATTAGCTACTTAATCCTATTTGTACTTAGTCTAACTTAGGCCAATACTTAGTTCGCTTTTTGTCTTTAATATACTATAGACAGGTATTCTTTAGATATTCCTACTATTATTATCTATTTAGGCATTCTTCTATAAGGAATCTTCTTGGTTAAAGTATTAAGTCCCTTTATTCTTAAACTTCTACTAGGTACTAACTATGCATATACTTAACGTTTCGATATTTTGCCTTATCCGTTATCTAATACATTCTTATTAGATACTTCCGGTTTTTGTCCTTTGATACTCTATATATATTATACATATTATCTATATATACTATCCATAATAGTGTATAATATGCTTAGTATTTTAGGTTAACTCTTAGCTCATCTTTATCCTTAAGTTTAAACCTTTCTTATGTTAATCTGAGCGTTGCGATTTTGTTCGCAGGTACTAAGATTTATCTCTTACTTCTCTAGTCTTCTAATTACTCCTTTAGATCTTTTAACGTTATAATTAAGGCTCCCTTAATATAAGTTATAGCCTTCTCTATAATTAGGTAGTTTTAGACAACTTTTTCGTCTAACTATATATAGAAATCTTTCTACTTATTATTATGCCTTTGTCTATACCACTTTTAGTATAGCTGCTTAAGTATATACGGTCTGTCTATAAGGAAGTATCTTTTTATTGCTGCGTTATAATAACCTTTAGTATATCATTTTTCGAACCTGGTTAGAATCCCTAGATCCTCTTCTTATTCCAGTTCGGTAAGCTACTTAGCTCTTAATATACCTACTTTCGGCCTATTAGTAATTTTTTATACTGGCGCTCTATCCCTTATACGTCCTAATATGCTAAATCTCTTATCTAGTTTCTGTTCTTGCTATAAGGTAATTCTTGCTCTAAATTCCTTTATAGTTTCTTTTCTTTCTTATCTTACGAGTAAATCCTTAAAGTCTTCGTGCTTCCTAATCTTAGTATTAAACTTCCGATCTTTAGGCTAAACGCTTTGTTCTCCTAGTAAGTCCTTTAGGTCTATATATTGGTCTCCTAGTCTAACTACTATTTATATTATAGATTCTCTAATCTATAAAGAAGCTCCTTGCCTCTTATCTATAGGTGTCCTTATTTATACTCTAAATTCTTAGTCCCTTAAATTCTTTAATCCTAAGCTTACTTCTAACTTAAGCTTAGCTCCCGCCTTAGTCCAACTAGGCGTCCGTAGTATTTTTATCTTATTTTAAGAGTCTTAAATCTCACTTATCTCGTCTTAAGAATTTTATACTGTAGGAAACTCTTGTCCCGAGCTTATTTAAATGTTCTCGAACTAAGCTACTACCCTACTCCATTGGTTTTCGTCTGTTGTAGGTCCTTAGGTATACTTTATCTCGTCTTAAGAATCTTAGTCGTCTTTTATCTCGTTTTAAGAATCTTAAGCCTTTAGCCTTTTACCTTTATTAAGTGGTAAGCTAGCACTAGCAGTTATCTGCTTGCTTAATCGTCTTTAGATATTACTCCTTCCGTCTTATAAAGTAATAGATACCGTATCTAACGGTGTTATAATACCCGTTACTAAACCTTGCTTTATAGCGGTCTTAGTCTCTACTTCTATCGCGTTATTAAGGTTTAGATACCCCCAGTTAGTTCCTTTACTGTTCTTATCGCTATTAATTAATAAGTACTCCGACTCCATTATTATTGTTACTAATTATTATCCGTATGTTACTATAATATCTTAATCTAGCTTATAGAGTTGATCTTATTCTTCGTCTAACTCTTAAATCCCTTTAAGTTCTCTTAACTTTAGTTCTTATAGCTAATAGCTTACGCTATACTTAGCGTCTTTATAAATTTAGCATGCGTTATTATAATAAAACGCAAAACTTTGGATTAAACACTCTTTTATTCCTTATAGTACACTATCGTTCCTCTATATATATGTATCTCCTACTATTAGTCCAGTTCCCTTTATTATATAGTAACTCTAACTATCTTTATAATCCCTTACGAAATAACCTTATTTCCCGCAATTTATATAAGCTCTATTTCTAAACTACTAACTTTATTATAGAGTCCGCCTAAATATCTTCTGCTAATAAGATCTCTGGTTTAGCCTATGCTCCTTAGTCCTATAATTACTAGATCCTTAACCTCTAGGTTTTTATAGTTTCTTACTCCATCTCTTATAGGCTTCTTTAGTATCGCTTAGGTCCATTAGCTCTACGCTATACTATAGTTTCTAACTTAGCTTTTGTCGTTGCGTACTCTGCGCCTTATATAACTATAGAACTCTGTCCTAACCTCTCTTGGTCTATTCCCTTTAGAAGATCCTATTATTAATCTTAATCGCTTAATCTATTAATTCCCTTAAGGTGTCCATATCCTCTATTAGAATGATTATATCCTAGACTTTAGCCTTAAGTCCCTATTTATACTGTGCCATAAGCGCCTTATTATTCCACTCTACTTATATTGCTAACGTTTGGAACTGTATTATGTATTTAATGGCTAAGGTTCGTTACGTAATATCTTAGAGTTTCCTTTCCGCTGTAGTTATTGCCTTTGGATCTCCAAACATTTATATAAGTCGCTCTATGAATCCATTCTAGCTTAAGAATATAAACCGTACCTCCTAGTTTATTGTCGTTATTCTATTTACTTATATCTTTATAAGGTAAGGCTTAAACCATTTAAGTGCTCTTTCTAATAAGAATAATCCTATATACGCTATTTAATCCATAGGTGTTGCCAGCTTTGCTCCCTCTTGCGCGACTTTAAAGTGTATTTATATAAGGAATCCTTTAAGCTTTAATCTCTCTCCTAAGAATCTTTTAATTAATAGTAACTTAACCTTTACTGCTCCTATCCCGTTAATCCGTTGTTTAAGTGCTATATTATTTTCCGTTAGTTAATTAACTATCTCTTATAGTTGTCCGACCGTTATAGGTTGCTATAAGTTAGTATCTGCTATACTAGTATTACCTCCTAACCTTAAAGTAGTTGCCGCCGTTAATGGCGTTATAGTGGCTGCTTTT
>Ga0307515_10024376_pt1 | contig 10544 bp, 8 predicted proteins | sample 17_EM_MG_FD_194513 | JGI IMG/M metagenome (GOLD analysis project Ga0307515, IMG submission 194513) | Populus trichocarpa ectomycorrhiza microbial communities from riparian zone in the Pacific Northwest, United States - 17_EM | ecosystem: Host-associated > Plants > Roots > Unclassified | place...
TCCCCCCCCCCCCCACTTCTTTCCACTTTTTTTTTTTTTTTTTTTTTTGTCAGGAAGGAAGCCGGTCTGCCACCGTGTCAACGGATTTTAAACTCAAAGGAGGAAGTGGTCTCCCGGCCTCCAATGAGATTCCTGTCAAAAGGTGCCCCTAAACGGGGAAGTCTGTTTCCAGGGAGTTAAGGCCCCGAACGTGACTATCCCCTCAACTGGACGGCCTGTTCTCTAGAACTCTCCTCCTTCTGAACCTGCAGAAATCGTTTAGCGACCCCATTGCCTGTTGGAGGCGCCAATACAGCCGCTACCACATCTCAAGGGCGAAATGGTCTCCCGGCGCCCAAGAGGAATGCAGTGGTTTCACACCACCGGCTTCAGAGGCTGGGAGTGTGGGGGTCAATGCCGAGACGGAGTGTCCCATTGGCGCCATACCCACTAAAACTGCGGAGGGCCTCTAAGTCCGACATTGGCACTGGTGGCCCTGTCTGCGGCTGACAGGCTGGCCGTACCGGACCGCCCCTAAATTGTTTAACGTCCCTACCTGGGACCGGGCATCAGGCCACAAAGGACCATATAGCCCGGCGCCACTATCTTCGCCTTACAGCAGGAGTAGAACCCACTCCCAGAGGGCGAGAGAAGGATAATGGGGACGATGTTAACGGGTTAACGGTAAACTCCCCACACCAACCATGCGAGCCCGAGGGCCCGCACTCTCAAAGGGTGGGGGAGTCACGTGCTTACGGTGTCAGCGCCACCGGCCACCGGGTTCAGCATCATCGGGCGAAACACCCCGGGGCTCCCGGAGGGGGCCAGGGGTTATCCCATCATTACCGGGCACAGGGGGCTCAGACAGTAGCATGACTTACGCGCCGAAGCTTCCAGTCTTCCGGGTGGAGCCCTACCAACTGGTGTCGCACGCCAAGGATCCTGGCCGGGATCTGCAGGGACCATTGTGGAGGACAGGCCCGCCCCTCTAGGGGATGGCAGACGAATAAATCGAAAGGCCCCAACATTAACACGGAGCACCTTAACGGTGTGCTGTCCACTTTAAAAACACCCCAGTACGTCGGAGCACTCAGCATTCGAGAACCCACCAGCCTGAGCGGCTCCGAAGAGCCACCCCCCCACGCCCGGCTAGGGAAAGCAGTTACGCCAGCCCCAGCGATTATCTAACCTCCTGCGCACCCAGGGCGATCACACCCTCATACCCGATAGGCGAGTGCAACTAGCCCGATCCGCAAGCCCATGCTCTACACGTCACTCAACCCTGGTTGAGGAGAGGTCACAATGAGTGGACGCCCGAGGACGTCCACTCGGGCAAAACGGGGTATATGGGTGGAGGTCCATGGACACTTGTGGGCATCCAAGGCCCCCACCCGGGCAATACGCTGTCAAGGGCACATTATGTCGTGCCCTCTCTTCAGCACTGGGTGTCCGCGGACCTCCATGGAGGCCGCATGGTATCAGCGCGGAACTCGAGGAAGCCTCGTGGGCGACCAAGAAATTCCTGGAAAATTCAGCGAGCACTCTGGTGACCACTGGTGACCCCAGAGCGGACGTATCGGCTAAGGGGTCGTGCCCGCAGGCACCCAGAGGAGTTGCCAGAGTGGCAACGCCGACTGTGTTCTGAGTCCCCAGGGGGTGGGGCGATGCTCTTTCAAGGCTGCCCAGCCTGGGTACCACTATTCTACGGATCAAGGAGAGTCTCGGATACGGGGGAGCACGACCCCCGCACCGGTTTCCTACCTGGTTGCTCACAAGCGCCCCGCCACCGCGATGAGCTGGCGGCCACAGGGCAACAACTACATACATGAAAAATCTGCTAAAAGCAGAGGCACTACTATGTATCTAGACAAGAAGGTAACTAGCGTTAGCTAGGCCCAGGCGCGCAGCCCGAGCCCGCAACCCACTTGTCGCTTCCCGCGACGACAACCATGACTGGGGGCCAGAGCCCAGGGTCATCTGTAACCCCCAGCCGCTTACCTAGACCACCTTCTGCCGCCCTGTTGAGGACGTTGCCCGGCTGGAACTACTCGGAAGTAGTGGTCGGGTCCAACCTCCACTTCTTTCCACTTTTTTTTTTTTTTTTTTGTGGGTCAGGGAGGCGGCTCTGCCGCCAGCTACACGACATGCCAGAGAGGGGAAGTGGTCTCCCGGCCCCTAAAATTGACAAGTCTGTGGAGTGGCGCCCCGTCATCCGGCACCGCCTGTTCTCTAGAACTCTCCCTACCGTCACCCGCAGGAATCTGGTTTAAGACCCTGTTGCCTGTTGGAGGCACCAATACAACCCCGCTCGCGATCGAGCGCATGAGTGAGCTGGTCTCCCGGCACCCATGCACATCGAACCGAGACTCCAAGGTTTCAGTGGCCAGGAGTGTGGGGGTCGCCAGCGGCCGGAGCGACCGTGGAATACCCACTAAACCTGTGGGGGGCCTCTAGTCCGACATCGGTGATGATGGCCCCTGCCTGCGGCTGACAGGGCGCACCTTACCGGACCGCCCAGAAATGGCTTAACGTCCCTCCCTGGGACCCTGCCGTCTGCCCTAAGTGAGCTCAGGTAAGATCCACTATTCTCCACCTTACGACGGGAGTGGGACCCGCCCCCAGAGGGTGAGGAAAGGGTGACGAGGACGACGTGGAACATTCTGTAAGTGAAGTGGGAGTCAGCCTACGCTAGGCGTAGGCGTTATCAGTGAGAGCCCGTAGAATCGCCTCCCGTCCAGAGAGGCGACACGAGCGCTCATCTATGACCGGCGCCTGGATGGCGCGCAGGATCGACTTACCTCTGTTAGAAAGCCCACCCCCAGCGCTCCGCCCTAGGAGGTGGGACACGGGGGGTGGCAGTTGTTCCAGATCGCCCACCAGGGGGGCGGCCTCCGGGCCAGGGCACCCGCCAGGCGGCTCTTTGCTATCATCGTCTGTCACCACCCGCCTCAGCATATGTGCTGGGACTGGAGCGGACAGCACAGCGAGTAATGAGGCCACACAGTTTGTGGGCACGAACTTGAAGTCCGCGTCATGGATTTCTTTCATGCGCCACTTCCACAGGGCCCAGTAATAGTTACCTATTATCCATTCTTGCTGTTGCCTTGATTTTTTTAAACTCTTGAGTATACCTTTCCGCCCTTTCACAATAGGGTATGCTGCCTCCTCTAGCGCACCCAGTGCAAGGAGGGGGAACCATGGAGACGCGCCCCAGGAATCGGGAGAAAGCGTCTTAAAGCTAGAATTAGGGTGTAGAGCACCCAAAACTGACAGCAAAGATGTCATCAGAGGCTGCAGCACGTAGTCACCGCAGCCCAGGAGAATGTGTCCCAGAGTCATTTCCGCCCCGCACAAGCAGAATCTGCCCATATCGGACTTAGCGTGCCCTTGACCATAATACCTGTGTCCGAGGACTTGCGCCCCGTTCATCTCCTTCCAGAGCACCTCCTTCAATCCCTCGGGGATGGTCAGGCTCCAAACTTTCCCAATGTAGTTTCCCGGGTCCAAAACTACACCAAACATGTGGCCCAGAGTGACCATCCATCTGTCTGAGAAGACCTCGAATTTTAGTGTTCTCGCTGGTGCCCCCACACGCGCGTGCACCACCAACTTGGTCAAGTAATCTAGGGGCTGGTGGCACAGGACGGGGGCAGTGTCAACCCACCCAACTGGTACTGTCAGCGAGCCTATATCCAGGACTCTGCCCTTCACTCGTCCCTCATTGGCGAGCGCGTCGGCGAGGTTATTCATGACGTCGTCCCTGTGAGCCTTGGCTTTCTCAAACCGTAGCCTGCCAGTCCTGTCTCGCAACAGGTACAGGAGCGCCTGCAGAAGGGGCATTGGGGGCCCTCTACTGAGATGCCGTGGGGCATCACCCCATCCGTCCCTTTCCAAGGCCAGGAGGCCCCCTCCAAGTAGCCCCAGAACATATGTAGAGTCAGTGTGGATGACTATGTGGGCATCTCGCCAAGCCATCAGGCATAGCACTACGGCTGCAACTTCGGCGACATTGTTAGAGAGGGTCGCCCCGGTCAGTGAGATGGCATCCCGGAACTGCATGTCGGACACCCATGCAGATCCTGCGGTGCAGACGTCGGTACCATTATCCTTAGCAGAGCCATCTGTCCAGACATGAATATCCCTTTCATAGGTGATAGGGTCCGCCCTCCTCACGGCAGGCAGCGCGACAGGGGTGTACTCGACCATACGATCTCGTACTCTGGTTTTCTTGTAGGTGTCCTTGACAATTCGCCCCGCAACGATTGACTTCGGGGCTGTGAGGATTCTCACGCACCTGAGGGGGCCGTTCATGTTGGGCCACACGTTAACGCTTGGGTGTGTGCCGAGCGCGCCTAGATTCCTCAGCGGCGACCAGCTCGAAGCGTGTACAAGCTCTTTCATGGCTGACACTGTCTTCTTCAGACCTGTTCCTCTAAGGGGGGGGGGAGCATAGAGGTGCAGTACTCTCCGCACCCCGCTATCCCTCAGATCGAGTAATTTCTTGAATCTCTGTGAGCCTGGCCTGGGCAGGGCAGGGTGGTTAAGGACAGGCATGCCCATCCGCGCCGTGTTGGATGGCGCGGCACAGACCGCATCTAACCCAAACTTCCTAGCGGTCAAGAAAGCCTGGGACACCCTGCTCTGTAGTAGAGAGGGCAATGTGTAAGCCTGCTGCAGGAAGGGGTTAAGACCCCCGTGCATGCCGGCTCTACTGGAATTCGAGGCCAGCTTAAGGTCCATCCAAGTCCATTGTTTCCAGGGCACCTTTTGATCCCCAGTGATCAGGTCACTCAGGAACTTCAGGTCAGCGGCCATCTTCCGGGTCGTGAGGGAAGGTGTATTGAGGCCTCCCTCGGTCAAGGGGGCTTCCAAGGTTCTGTAGGCCATCGCGGAGAATTTGCCCCGGACGAAGTTCATTATCCTGTTCCCAATCCTGTTCAATAAGCCCGGCGGAATACCATTACCATCCAAGAGGAAGTGGCATCTGGATAGCATGAGGGCCTTTGCCAGGAGAGACCTATTCCTCGCAGAGGCGCCAATCGCTCGCCATTGCGATATGATTTTCTTCACGTGCTTGTCAATCTGCACCCATCTATCAGTGGCAAAATCCCGGCTGCCGACCCAGACCCCCAGTATGCGCAGGGGATCTGTGGGTGGCAGAATGTGTGCGCCTGGCAACGTTTGGCCGCCCATGTCCTGCTGTGTATAGCACGCAAGCTGGAAGCCATGTGGGCCAACCGGCTTAACATCCGTCTTCTCCATGTTAAACTTCGACCCAATGGTTCTGGAAACAGATGTTAGACAGTCAGATATCTCCTGCACGGAGTCCTCTTGTCCAAGGAAGAGGTTAATGTCATCTGCGTATAGCATGACCCTTACGGGCGCGAGGCCGGGCACGGCAAGGCCCTTGACTATCTGCCTCAGCTTAATGGCTAGGGGCTCTATGGAGAAGTTGAACAGCAGGCATGACAGCGGGTCACCCTGCCGCACACCCCGCTTCAATGTGAAATATGGGCTATAACCGCTGTTGATGCGGATTCTAGACTTACAGTTGTTGGTAAGGTCACTAATCAGCAGAACAAGGTCAGGGGGGAGTCCCGACACAACCAGGACTTGTAAGAGCCAGGGCTGGTCCACTCTGTCGTAAGCTTTCGCTTGGTCCAGGCCGACTATATAACCCGGGGTGCCTGTCGCGTCACAGAGGTGTGCAACCTCAGAGGCCAACCTAGTGTGCTCATTCATCAGCCGTCCCGGCACGAAACCCTTCTGGTCTGGGTGGAGCTTGGCCACCGCCCAGGGAGCGAGCCGCGAGTTTATCAAGTTAGTGTACATCTTACAGTCTGTGTTCATAGAAGAGATCGGCCTGTAGTTGGAGACTAGGGTAGGGTCTCCTTTTTTATAGAAGAGGCTGATGTTGGCATTCTTGAAACCCGCTCGGGATGATCCTCTCTCAGCGATGTCCTCAGTTAGGTCGGCGAATGCTGACCAGAACGTCATGGGCGGCTTGTCGCCGTCCTGCAGCCCGGTGAGCAACCCAATGAGCCTCTTCCAGAAGCTGTAGGGGATGCCGTCTGGGCCCGGGGCGGTATTTGGCATTTTCGACAGGAGGGCTCTCATCTCCTCCTCCGTGAAAGGCCCGTCTAGGACATTCTCCGGTTTGGGGTTGGGGCATTGCAGGCTTTGGAGCCGGACTTCCTCCAGTAGTATCTGCTGTGCCTCAAGCCTCTCCTGGTCCATCCGCTCTGGGGTCCCGGTAAAAGGGGCGCCCTCGCGGACTATTCTAACTCCTAAACCACGAGGCCTAATGTCCAAAGGCGACGGCCTCAAGCATTTAAACTGCTAGCCGTTCAACGGGCCGCACTCACGTGCTGTCGCAGCATGCGGTAATGGAGTGGAGACCCCGACGTCCTCCTCAGCCCCGCACCCAGTATGTTCTATCATAGCCGTTTTTCTCTTTCCCTCCGTGGAGGCGGCATAAGAAACTGAGCACAGTCGCCCGATGCCACCGTGGAATCAACTTAACCAGGCTACCAGCGGGTATGCCCACTGTGAGCCCAGCGACAGAGGATGAGTCCTCTTGAGCCGACATGGGGAACTCCCCCGACTGTCACCAGTAGGGGCGGGAAACCGCGATCCCACCGAACGACAGCCCTCCCCCCACATGACGTCACAATACAGGATTACTCGTCCTGCAAGCAACGATACAGGGGTACCATGCCGCCACCGCCCGCCCACAGAATCCCGAAGGGACCCATGAGTTTCCGGTTTGGTGGTAGGTGGTTCGCTGGCCCGGAGGCGTCTGGGATCCCCACCTATCCACCATCTCTGCCTTGCAGGGTGTGACCGCGTGTGTTCAAGAGCTCGACTGTCCACCCGAAGGCTTCTACCAGCACCTGAGCCCTGACCTCCACCGGAGTTCCACCCAACTAACGTCCCTCCACTGCACCGGCAGTCTCAATCAACTCCCGAAGGAAGCCACACACAGGAACCGCTAACTCCCGAAGAAGCCACCCTCTCGGGCTTTCGCGGTGGGGGCACGCTGACGGCGCAGTCCAGGATGAGTGGGGGAGGGGGGTGGCCTTATCGGCTTGTTTTTACAACCCAATTCCCCCTCTTACCGATTGCATTATCCCCTCACGTAGGGGTCCTCCGACGATCCGATAGCTCCATGGCTTGTCATTCTACATTCACACCCGTCGACGATGACCGGGCTCCCGCGCGCTGTAGCACTGCTCCCACGAAGGGCACTAAGGGGGGAGATGCACCGGCCCGTCTCCCGAAGTGGCCGGGGTCCATGCCCACATGACATCATAGCCGTTTTCATCTTTCCCTCCGTGGAGGCAGCATAGTCATGTGTCCCCAAATTTGGTTAGGCACGTTCCACCCAGACGGCCCGAGGGCCGCATTCACAGTCATTGCCCCCCCACCTGGCAGGACTCGTGTATGAACGGGCATTGGTGGTGTGCCACATCGTGTCATCATAGGCGTTTTTACTTTCCCTCCGTGGAGGCACCCTAGACAACGTCTCGGTAAGGTCCTTCGGACCGATGAACAAGCCAAACGCCCTGGAGCGTGATCTGCCGTTTGAATGAGGAGCGCACGTTACCCAGCCCCATTACAGGGCCAACCACTAACACCATTACACCCGAAGGCAGCCACACGCAGGGACCGCTAACTTCCGAAGAAGCCGCCACCAGGGCAGTCGCGGTGGGGGCAGTACGGCAGGGCATGAGGCCACCCCCATTCCAAAGAACAGGGACGCGCGTTCTTCGCCCTGAGACAAGGACTCCACCGGGCTGCTCGACCAAAAGGGAGCGCACGTGGTACCCGTACCAGGGTCGTCCCGATGCCTCGTTGTCAGTCGAAACAGCAAGCAGAATATGGAAGAAATGGTAAACGCAGCCGGATACTGCAGAGTGAGGAAGCAGGACAAACCCCGTTTCCAGGGAGTAAAACCCCAGACGTGGGCGATGATAAATGAAACTGGTCATCAACGAGGAGCGCCGCTTGCTACGCCCTGCTAGCAGCTCCATCCAGAATCAAGTGAGCAAGCGAAGGGGGGTGGGCAGACGAGGGCGGGGGCTCTCACCCCGCAGCCGGTTGGTCACTGATCTGCCAGCCCTTCTCGACGAGCAACGGAAAGGAAATTCCAAAAATGAGACTCTCACGAAGAGAGGAGATCCACCCGCTAGGAGGTGCTCACTAGAGGAGTGTTGAGACTACTCACCGCTCCATGGACCAACTGGCGGGGCCACCAGGGAGACCCGCCAGGCCGATTTCGCTCGTTCGTCGACAAAAGTCGTCCAGTTGGCACCACGAGGAGGTGAGCGAGGGACTCGACAGCCCTACGACTTACCCTAGGAAAATCGAGGTGACAATCGGGGCCTCGACTTTCCAGTTGGATGTGGTCGGGTCCAACCTCCACTTCTTTCCACCTACACTATGCAATGCCACCCACCTCACCGCTTTCCACTTCACCGCCCTCTGCAGTCCGGTAGCCACATGTCTGTAAATTACGCATTGTATTTAAGCTCAGACTCGATGGGGAATGTCCCTCACTCGACGTCTTGATATAGACGTTTGTTATTGTGCGTCCCGCCCCGCTCGATTAAGAATCCCGACGCCCGCTCGCCTTTGCCCGTCGGACTTCGGACCTCAAGACCGGTGGTTCATTCCCCCACCCTTGCGTGCTAACTCCCACCCACAGCACCGCCAGGCTAGCCAGCCGGACCAAACCCCCACCTCAGTCAGCCCCTTCGGTGTCGTACCTAGTCGGAGCGTTTACGCCGAGACAGATTGGGCGCCCGTCGTGCTTTTGGGCAGTCGCTTGGGAATTAGGTCCGACAAGCCCGTAAGTCGTTGTACCCATTCCCTCCCCTTCCTCCCGGAGATTATATTCCCGCTGGCGCGCGTGGACGAGAGGAGATCCGAATTCCGTCGGTGAACGGACTAGCCTCAAGACCCCTCCTATTCCTTTCGGCTTCCATTCGTATAATCTCTGTCGGAGATTATCGGAATTACCGAATCCATCGCACCGTGTGGTGGCTTTTTTCAATTGCTTTCGGTATTGCAATACAGGCAATACAAACTTTGAGGTGCCTATCGGCCCGACGCATACTGTATAGACCTAGATAGGTCGTCAGGAACAGGCGTTCTGGGCCGCCGCGCACGTAAATATATTCGAAATAAATATATTTACATTATTACTGATGCAAGCATTGAAATTCGGTAAATTTATTTCACGAAAACCCACGATTTGGGCCGCCGCGTGCATCCAAATATTCAAATAAATTCAAAGTAAATACATAAATAAACTACGATGGAATATTTTATACATTTATTGGAGCTCCAGGACGATGCGCAGATGGCTCTTCTGCTGCTGACGGTCCCTTGGGTGCTGACGGGCCGTCATGATGGGCCCCCTTAAGGTGCTGATGGATAGGGGCCCGTCATGACGGCCCGTCAGCACCTAAGGGTGACCGTCATGACGGGCCGTCAGCATTCAGGGGGGTCGTCATGACGGGCCGTCAGCACCTAGGGCGCCTGTCATGACGGACTGTCAGCACCTAGGGGCGCCCGTCATGACGGGACATCACCACCTAGGGGGCCCGTCATGACGGGACATCAACACCTAAGGGGCCCGTCATGACGGACCGTCAGCATCTTAGGGGCGGCCGTCATGACAGCCCGTCGGCACTAGGGGGCCCGTCATGACGGCCCGTCAGCACCTAAGGGTGGCCGTCATGACGCCCGTCAGCACCTAGGGCGGCCGTCATGACGGACTGGAAGGATCTAAGGGTGGCTGTCATGACGGTTCCCCTTTCGATTTTTCTCACATTTTCTAGACGACGTAAATAATACAATAAATAATATATTTGTATTCAGACTACCCTAAAGTGCTTACAAAAATTATCGCGACCCCAGCAGCCCGCCCACGGAGGGAGAGATGAGGACGGCCATCAGCATCAAGAAGCTGACGTCCTCATGTAGAAGCTGACTGCTGACTGCTGATGACCCCCCTTCAGGGGGTAAATTTACTAGGCTTAGCCGGGCCTGAAAGGCCCCGGATTCGAGTGCCTGAGGTGTATATTCATACTAGCTGCATATACAATCAGTACGTACGTGCGATAATATCGCCTTTTTCTCCTCTTTTCCCTCTTAATTCCGACGTTCTCCACTCCCTCCGGTCGCTCCGACAACCGCGCTCCGATTCCGCTCCCATCTCCGCTCCACTTCCGATCCCCTCGTCCCCTTCCCCGTTCCCTATGACTTGTGTCTCGTGCTACGGACTCTTTCTGGTGTTTACTGATTTATTCCCTGTATTTCCCCACGCTTGTATCATTCTCCGCTAGCTACTAGACTTGCTCCGATAGTGTAGGCCCTCCGCCCCACGCGCTCCACTATTCCCTCTTCGCTTCCACCTCCGTTCCACCGCATTCGCATAGCCTCCACCTCATTGCCCGTGTGTAGTTTCCACCTCCACACCACCCCCACCTCTGCTTCTTACCACTTTTTTTTTTTTTTTTTTTTTTTTTTTTTTTAAGGAAGGAAGCCGGTCTGCCAAA
>Ga0307515_10024377_pt1 | contig 10544 bp, 7 predicted proteins | sample 17_EM_MG_FD_194513 | JGI IMG/M metagenome (GOLD analysis project Ga0307515, IMG submission 194513) | Populus trichocarpa ectomycorrhiza microbial communities from riparian zone in the Pacific Northwest, United States - 17_EM | ecosystem: Host-associated > Plants > Roots > Unclassified | place...
TGGGGTTTAGAGTTGATAATTTATTTTAATTTACATTTTATATGGTTATTGCAGTATAAAAAAATATCATAGCATCGGATAGATATCAGAAAAATATCTCAGTATCGCAGTATGATATATATTTTTTAAAAGTCTAGTTAAATAAAAAATTATTTAAAAAAAACTAGGTTAATAAATTTTATGGAGTCAATGACCCGTTTTGCGGGTTTAGCGAGGTATCTTTTTTCTTCTTTTCTAATTGGACTTGATTATGTAATTGCTTATTTTTCTTTTTATTATATAGTTTTATAAAAAATATTTTTTTTTAAAAAAATATGTTATTAAATTTTAGAAAGTCCATAGGCCTGTTGACAGGTATGACAAGTTTAACTTTTTTTTTTTATAATTTTTTTTTTCTATTTCATCCTTGATATTGGACTGATTGTGAATCTAGTTTCATAATTTATTTTGTTTTGCTTTTTATGAGATTATCATAGTCTTAAAAAAGTCTTGGTATTGGTTTGACGCTTGATTTTGTAATCCTTTATTTTTGATATCATATATTTAAATAAACAATAGTTTAAAAAAAAAACAAGTAATTAATCCCAATTGAGTCCATTATCCGGTTTGTAGGTTTGACGTGTTGACCCGGGGTTACCTAATTCACGGGTTTAGTGGGTTTACCCATCAAACCTGATATGTTTTTTTTAGTTTTTGGTCATTTAATTTTTCTAATTGGGCTTTTTTTGTTTCACTTTTATTCAATATTGGATTGGTTGAGAAATATAATTCATGATTTTTTTTTTCTATTTTCTATAGGGTTATCATGATCTCAAATAAATATTTTTTTAGGATTGATGCTTAATTTCAAAAACATCTAATGTTATCATAAAATTAAACAAAAATAATTTACAAAAACAACAAAGTTATTAAATCTATTAAAGTTCATAACCTAGGTCACAAGGTGACTAAGATTAATCTAATATGACATTATCTCAATATAAAAAAATTATTGTTTTAAAGTTTTTTAAAAAATTATGTCATGTTTTTATTAGTCATTCAAGTTGTTTTTGAACCCATTAAATTAAATAATTCATTTTGAATCAATTTTCATATGGTTTAATTTAAAACTTAAGCTAGATAAAAAGCCGAGTTAACAAATTTAAAGATTAAACTGCTTGATTAAATTTAATATATTATAAAAAATTATCTTTATATTTTTAATATTTTTCTAAGTAAAAAAAAAAATCTAACCCGCCAACGAATAAGATGCGAATTCTAGTAAGAACTATAACAAAAGCCAAACACCCTAAAACCAACTCACTCGACCTCGCCTCAGCTGGATCAATCCTCGGATCGAGTCTTCCCGATCAGGTCTTGAAATCTTGATCACTCGATAAAAACATCAGGTACTGGCCCAACAACAGTAAATCGGGCCGGTCAAAAAGTCCGCCACGTAAACACCCCTTCATTAACCATTGCAAACACCAAACACACGCCTCCTCCTCCTCCCCACCATTTCTCTTTCTGAGATCTCAAACCTTGACACCAAAAAATAACACGAACACAAAAATGGGGTTAGGCTTGTTAGCTTCAAGGCTCATAAGACCCCAAAAAACCGCCGCCCGAAACCTTCTTCTACGCTCCATCGTGACTAAACCGGAGCTTCAATCGGCCGAACCCGCAACCACCCCACAACCTGATCTTCCACCACGAACACCACTAGGTGGTGCCAGAGTTCACTTTCCGAACCCGGACGATGCAATCGAAGTGTTTGTTGATGGGTATCCAGTGAAAATCCCGAAAGGGATGACAGTGTTACAAGCTTGTGAAGTTGCTGGTGTTGATATTCCGAGGTTTTGTTATCATAGTCGGTTGTCGATTGCTGGGAACTGTCGTATGTGTCTTGTTGAGGTGGAGAAGAGTCCTAAGCCTGTTGCTTCTTGCGCTATGCCTGCTCTTCCTGGTTAGGGCTTTAATTTTGTTTTTTGTTTGTTTTTATCTGGATTTTTGGTTTGGATAGTGAATTTGGTGGAAATGAGTGTCATTTATTTTGATTGTTGAGTTAAGATTGGAGATTTATGATTAGGATTTGGCCCTTTTGTGATTTGGGTTTTTTTAGAAGTGATTAGTTTTCTAATGTACTGTATTGGTTGAAATGAGAAATAATTAATGACTGATTTTGATAGTTTAAGTGGAATTTGGGGCTTCTGGTTTCGTCCTGTGATTTTGCTGATTTTAAGTAGAAGTTGGGACGTTGAACTTTTTTTGGGTTCTTATGTTTTTTGTCATTTGGGTTTTGATTTGGATGGTGATTGTGGTGGAAGCTAGTGTAATTTCTGTGGATTTTGAGTAAAGATTGGATTTTTTGTGGTTCATCTGGGGTTTTGTTTTAATTGTTCATTTTGTAACGTGTGTTTTGAGTTTTTATGATTTCTTCGGGGGTTGAGTTCTTAATTGATTTATTTGGTGTTTAATTTGGTAAAAAAGTATTTAAGTTGTCTGATTATTGATTGAAAAACTGATTTTTTTTTTTTTTTATAATTAATGGTCTAGGCTTTGGCTTTATGTGATTTGGGTTCGTAGTTCTCTAATTTGCTCAATTGGTAGAGATAAATGGTAATTTATGATTCTGATTTGTGTGATTTTGATGGGTTTAATTAGTAATTGGTGTTCTTGTGGCTTATTTGGATTTTCAATTTAGTTGTGGGTTCTGTTTACCAACAGAAATGGGGTTTAATTTATGATAGAATGTGTTATTTTTTAGAAACGGAAATTTTGTGGCTCATTCCAATGCTCAAAGTGTGACATTTGGGGGCCTAGATTCTGAAATACTTTAATTGTTTAATATATTAAACATTCTATTCTTTATGGTTTTTGTTTTCTCCTATTCAAGGCTCGATGCATTATATGTTCTTAGTTTGATGTTCTTAAAGTTATTGTTTTTCTCATTTGCTTATTTCTCTAGAGGTTCTTGAAGGTGTCTATTATTTTGGCTCAGTTTTGTTTGGTTTACCTTTTCAAAATTTTAGACGATCTCTCTGATTCTTTTCTTGTTTTATGGTTGTGACTCAGAGTAGTTGGTTTTAGTTTCGTGCAGTTTCTTTAGTAGAAAATCTTGATTTGATTTAATTATGATTGTGTTTTTTGTTTTTGCTCTCAATGTCCATGCTTCTGATTTATTTGCTACTTTAAACAAAAAACTTTATCATTTGTGTATATGATTTATCCTGATTTTATGATATGCATTGTATTTGCAAACACATTTTGATTTGCTTATATAGTCATAAGAAACGTTGATTTTATGATGCAAGTTCTTATGAACTTGCACGTTTCCTTTGTTTTTCCCTTTTTTTTGAATAATTTTTGCTTAGTATCTTAGACGGCTTAGTGTTCTTAATTTGATGATTGAGGTTTCAGAATTGCTTAGTTTAAGAATTTGTATCCTCCTTTGTGCTTGTTTTATTTCTTAATTATATTTTATTTATCAGATGGTTTATATTGTAGGAATGAAGATTAAGACAGACACACCTGTGGCAAAGAAAGCACGAGAAGGGGTTATGGAATTTTTGTTGATGAATCACCCATTAGATTGTCCAATTTGTGATCAAGGTGGAGAGTGTGATCTTCAGGATCAGAGTATGGCATTTGGATCTGATCGCGGCCGGTTCACTGAAGTGAAGCGATCAGTTGTTGATAAGAATCTTGGCCCTCTGGTTAAGACCGTTATGACTCGTTGCATCCAGTGTACAAGGTTTGATTCTGAAATCATTTTGCCATCAATTATATGAACATGATTATTTCAAATTATTAAATGTTTGTTTTAGGCGAGTAGTGCTAAATATGAGAATATTTATGTGCATATTCTGCATGGCAACAATTTGACTTTAGGACCACAATGCAAATACTTCTGTGTAGCCTTTTCATTTAGGACAATTTCTTTCAGATTTGCTTCTCCATGCTGCAAAGAGTGATCAAATCTTGTCTGTGAATCCTTTTCTATTTCCCCCACTTGATATATATATATATATATATATATATTCTGTTTTGATGAATGATGCACCAAGACCTTGGTAGGGTTTGAATCCCAGGCTTTGTCACTATGATCAAGGTTATAAGAGATTACTTGGCACAAATTTGGTTAGGCTCCACTTTGTGTTTTCATGCTTGATTTTTGATCTCTAGTTTCATTCTTACACTTAAAGAAGTGGAAGCTAGTTTAATCTTTGTGATTGTTCTGACTTATCCAGAAATACTATTCCTGTTCAATATTATGATCATGTTATTGTTCTGTTTTCTGCATGCATTTCCTTTGATATCCTGTAGTTTGTGTTTTCTTGCTTTTGCCACCTCTCCCTCTATCAATTATATTTGGAAGCAATTTATGCTGGATGTCCCAAATTGATGAATGGGATAATTCCTAAAATAGTCCTGCCTGCCATGGAAAAACTACTATCATTTACCCTTTTTTATGATTAACTTATTGGAAGCCAGCAAGTTTTCTCGTTTCTGCTCTAACCAACTTATTTTGTCTTGGGTAATCTTTCATGTACTTATCTTGTTAGTTCATTTTAGCATTTGATATGTTGGTTGATTAGGCATTAGAGATCTGTTGATTTATTTTCACTCTAGTGATGTAATGTGATCAAGTTAGGTCGTGTGCAGTGGGGTATTGTGGTAAAAATGAATCTTTGATGTAATTGCAAATGATGCAGCATTGGTAATGGTTAAAGTTACAGTTGATTGCTGTGTAATTTTCCATCAACCTTTTCTTGCTATCTGTTAGCATTTATAAATCTTGGTTGTAGTTTTGCGCACACTGTACTATCTTCTGATGCAAACTAATTTATTCTTTTGTTGACCCACAGGTGTGTGAGGTTTGCCTCAGAAATTGCCGGGGTTCAGGATCTTGGCATGTTAGGTCGTGGCAGTGGAGAAGAAATTGGAACTTATGTTGAAAAACTTATGACAAGTGAGCTATCTGGAAATGTGATAGATATCTGTCCTGTGGGAGCCCTTACGTCGAAACCTTTTGCATTTAAAGCTCGAAATTGGGAGTTGAAAGGTACAGAGACCATTGATATCACTGATGCAGTTGGATCCAACATCCGGATTGATAGCAGAGGTCCAGAGGTCTTGCGCATCACTCCACGGTTGAATGAGGTAGATTCCCTGCACTGTAGTGTGTTATTTTCTTTATTTTTCAGATAGTTTATTGGTTGGTCTAACCATAGCATCAAATTGCTTCCTTCTGAAAGCAAATTTGTCCCGTGCTTTGAAGGGGTCATAATTTTCCGTGAAGAGGAAATAAGGCTATTGTTTCATACTTGACAATTAGGTCTACTAGTGGTTTTGCATTGTATCCATCTGCTGATGTTGACAAGGGTGTTGTGAGCTTATAAATGTTAAACTATATAATATACAACAATTTACCAGTAGATTTTTCTATTGTGAGGGAATAAATATATCAATGGCTTAATTGTAGCATTCTACAAGTAGGCTGCTGTGTTTATTGTGGTTTAATGTTACACAATATAAGTTATTGTTAAGTTATGTTAGATGCGCTGTTTTGGTTCATGAAGGATTATCAGGTCCATTTAACTTGTTTCATTCAACAGATTGATTTAGGGTCGTATGGCTTTAATTTCTATCAAGTGAATCACTTTGGAGGCAATCAAGCTTGTGTATTTTACTTATTTTAATTAAGGGGCAAAGCACTTCAATATACTTTGCTTTTAATATCCTACTATGATTATTTTAGATTAAAAGGAAAAAAAAAACCAACGCTATCTACTTTTTTGTTATGGTTTTAAGTGTTTTTGGTGTACAAGACTGCAAGGGTGCTTACTCATGATTTTGGACTGACATATTTCAGGATATAAATGAAGAATGGATATCAGACAAAACTCGATTTTGCTATGATGGTTTAAAGAGGCAGAGGCTAAATGATCCTATGATTCGCGGTGCAGATGGGCGCTTTAAGGCTGTGAGCTGGCATGACGTCTTAGCTGTGGTTGCTGAGATTGCTCATCAAGTTAAGCCAGAGGAAATGGTGGGCATTGCTGGTAAACTATCTGATGCTGAATCCATGATGGCTCTGAAAGATTTCTTAAACAAAATGGGGTCAAATAATGTGTGGTGTGAAGGAAATGGCCCTAGCCCAAATGCTGATCTACGATCTGGATATATTATGAACAGTGGCATTAGTGGTCTTGAGAATGCAGATGTTTTCCTCTTGGTTGGAACCCAGGTAATCTCATTGACATTTTCAATCATTTGCAGAATTGAATTCTTGGATTACAGCCACTATATCATCGCTTATGACTTTACAACTATGAACTTGTCTTCTGCGGGTATGATGTCTTGAATTTGTTCTTTGCATTTGTACACTCCTTTACACTTTTTCATTGCCACAATGACTTTGAAGTAATCTTGTTTACAAGGCGTTTGGATTGATTGGGACTATCGGTCATGTAATCTCATAATTCATTTAATGAATTGTCAGCCAAGGGTAGAAGCTGCCATGGTAAATGCCAGAATCCGCAAGACAGTTCGAGGAAGTAATGCTAAGGTTGCTTATGTTGGCCCTCCCACTGATTTCAACTATGATTGTGAGCATCTAGGCACTGGTCCTGAAACTCTAACTGAAATCGCAGAGGGTCGTCACCCCTTTTGCTCGACACTTTCAAATGCCAAAAATCCAGCCATCATCGTTGGTGCTGGACTCTTTGAGAGATCGGACAAGGATGCAATTTTCTCTGCTGTAGAAGCCATAGCGAAAAATGGGAATGTTGTACGACCTGACTGGAATGGTTTCAATGTGTTGCTTCTCAATGCTGCCCAAGCTGCAGCCCTTGACCTTGGACTTGTGCCAGAATCGAGCCAAAGTATTGAGAGTGCCAAGTTTGTGTATCTGATGGGTGCTGATGATGTGGATTTGGAAAAGCTTCCAAATGATGCCTTTGTTGTATATCAGGGGCACCATGGGGACCGTGGTGTGTATCGTGCCAATGTAATTCTACCAGCATCAGCATTCAGTGAGAAGGAAGGGACGTATGAAAACACAGAAGGGTGTACGCAACAGACTTTGCCTGCAGTTCCAACAGCTGGTGATGCCAGGGATGACTGGAAGATAATTCGTGCTCTTTCTGAGGTAGCGGGGGTGCGGTTGCCCTACGATACAGTTGGGGCCATCCGATCCCGGATTAAGACAGTTGCGCCAAACCTCCTGAGCGTGGAAGAAAGAGAGCCAGCTACCTTTTGGGCTTCATTGAAGCCTGATGTCACTAAGAAGATGAGTTCAACTCCTTTCGAAGCTGCTATAGACAATTTCTATATGACTGATTCTATTACCAGGGCATCAAAAATAATGGCTCAATGCAGTGCACTGCTGCTAAAGAAGTGACTTCTGGATTTTTGATCTTTTTAATAAACTTGCAAATTCACTCTTCTTTGTACCTCTTCATTCAAGCCGTGCAAGGCCTTGTTTGGCAAATGGTCTAGGCTTCTGGAACATCCGGAGTACATCCAATAAGGCTATTTTTAGATTCTGTTTATTTCACTGTAACATGTCCTGCAATTAAATAGCATTTCCCTGTAAACGCTCGGTGTGTAAGATGTGAGACTTAACTGTTTGTGTTGCTTAGGTTTTAGAACATGTTCCAGTTTGCGGCAGCTTCTGCTTCTGTTCACCAATCATATCTAATAAAGAGACCCTTGAGAGTACAGTTATTTCTCGTTTTTATTCTCTGTACACGGTGAACTGGTACAGGTAAGATGTTTTTGTTCACTGGTATAGCTAAGACCTAAGAGTGTTAATAGTCTCGCCTCATTCCCTGGTAAACTCATTATAGGTAAGATGTTTTTGTTCGCTTTAGTTGAAATCCATGTAGTTTCCCTTCAGTACTAAGTAGCCCTGAATACGGGTTCTTTTGCTCATACATGAAAACATGATTGAAATGAATAGAACTTGAAAGAATTTATTTGTATTGGAGCTGACTTGTGTTTTTTTAAAAACATGAACGGATGTCTTAGCTTTCCATGGTGAAACACATCTAGGTTGTCCTTTCAAGTTCAAACATGTCTAGGCTTGATTATGCTGGTCTTTTTTTATTTCTTAAATTTTTTAATATTTTAAAATGAAATCCTTTTTTAAATATAATAATTACAATAATATTTTAAAAAACATGTGATGACATCATAAGATTAGATATTTTTAATGTAGATAATTTTCTATTAAAAATTCTCATGAATATTCAATAAGAGTAAAATATCTATTTTTTTTAATTGTGAATTTTTTATACATTTTTATTTAAATTAATTATTCTTTTATTTTCTTATACATTCACGTAAAAATTATCAAGATTTATTTATATTTTATTCTTTATTTAAACTTGCTTTTCATGATAAGTTTTTATTACACAAAACATGTTATATATATATATATATAAAATATTCTTATATCAGAATGAAATATATAAACAAAGTAGTGAGTTTTACTAGAGATATTTTTGGTAAAAAAATCTTAAGAAAAAAACTGTGCACAACACAATTTTGTCTTAATAATTTCTTGAAAAAAAAAATAATCTTTTTTGCTCCCGTGTCCTCTTTGAATTTAGACTTAAAATTTTTCTTGAAGCTTTACTGTTTGAAACCCATGCAAACAAAATTTAATCAATGAAAAAGACTGAAGGCGAGCCCCAAGATAGTTGAATTATGAACATAAACAATCGAAGAAGATAAAATTACAGCTGAGAGAATGCATGAGTCCAACCATATGACAAATAAACATCAAAACTGATGCACTCTCTCAAGTGGACTTCATGTTACTCTAAGATCCAGCAGAAAACATCAACATCCAGAAACTTGCATTTGCTCGAGCTATGGACATCATCTCCTTCTCTTTAAAATAAGTATTCAGCGTCAAAAGAGAAGGCCTGAATTGGGAAGTGAAAGAGCCTCTGGGGTCGAAGAAATCCTGCCGGCAGGACTCAGATTTTGTCTCCTCGTCATTGTTCTTCTTAATCTTCCAATCCGAGCCAAATCTGTTTTTCCAATTTCCAAAGCTTTGGGGTTCGGAGGCGTCTCCAAACTCATCCACATACTTCTGCTTCCATATATCATTGTTTGAACACAAACTCTGCTGCTTTGAATTAATGCATGAAGTGTCGCGACATCCGTGGCAGGAAGAAACCCCAAATCTTGAGCTTTAAATCTGATGATAGGCTCATAAAGCAAGGTGGAAGTCTCACCAGTCCTCTCGGAAAGTTATATGGACAACGGCATAACATGCTGATCCTTCGAGGCTTTCCAAAACTCGTTAACTTCGCTCATCCTGTCGTTCTCAAGACAATTTGTCTGCAACAAATCCAAAACTGGGGCAAATCTATTCTGATCGAAAGTCAGATACAACTTTGTCCTGCTCTCGGCCGAAGACCCTGAAACTACAGCACCATTATTGATCAACCTCCTTATATTCAAAACAATTGATTCAGAAACATCCTCCTTCTCCAAAAGTTCAGGAAGAGTGTAGGAAAGCGACAGTGGGGTAGCTGATGAAGGCCACTCTTCTGGGAATTGAAGTCCATCAACAGGTGTTCTAGATACAGGATCGAATCCAACAAGACCAGACTCCAAGAAAGCTTCATGCACAGAAACAACCAAGAGGTTGAGAACTCACTCTTATCACCTAATACACTCCTCAATATACGAGCAGAGAACCTCTCACAGGCCATATCGATAATTTAAACTCTATTGAAAAACAAATTCTATTATAATTCCTCCTTCTCTTATTAACATGTTTTCTTGTTGTCTTGATTTTTGTTTAACTCAACCCATATTTTTACCCGATTATCAAGTTATTTTTAAATATATTAAGTTATTTGAATCACATAAAAATAACTTCAACACAATTTAATTTAAAATATAAGTTAGATAAGAAGTCAGATCAATGAATTTCAAAGCTAATTTGATGAGCGATTGTAATAACAATACCAAAAAGTTTCTAATAACCTGAACAATCATTTTTATATTCAAGAAATTTTTTACTATCAAGTGTAATGTCAAGATTTAACATTTTACTTCCTAGAGATCACCTGTTCGAGTCTCACAAACCTCAAGGCTACTGAAGGATTACATGGTCGTTAACTTCAGGACCCGTAAGATTAGTCGAGGTGCATGCAAGCTGGCCGGACACCCACGCTAATCTTAAAAAAAAAAAAGATTTGAACCTAGAAAATTAAGGAATGAAACAAACTTCCTTGACTAGCAAGACAACTCATTGAGATTTCCATAAACGTCAACTTAATAACTTGATATATTAGCTTGATTTAATCATTGAGATCCCTACTTCATAGTTCCAGAAGAAATTGGAGAGCATTCAATAACAACTACTCCCATAAAAAGAAAATATGATCTGCGCAGCCGCCAGTGTTAGTGAAAATGCCTCAAAGTCTGCTAATAGTTCAAGACTAATGCCATTTTCCCCTATCAGTGATGTTAAACCTGTTTATTTTCTTTAACCCATCTCTGTAAAGATGGTATAATCATGTTTGCGAATCTAACAT
>Ga0307515_10024378_pt1 | contig 10543 bp, 7 predicted proteins | sample 17_EM_MG_FD_194513 | JGI IMG/M metagenome (GOLD analysis project Ga0307515, IMG submission 194513) | Populus trichocarpa ectomycorrhiza microbial communities from riparian zone in the Pacific Northwest, United States - 17_EM | ecosystem: Host-associated > Plants > Roots > Unclassified | place...
TTGACCGATGAAATTATTCCGATAGTAACTTCGTCGGCAATTCTATAGGTAGAAATGCCACATCACCATAAGATTTGCCTTCTTGAGTCCCACTATAATACTCTCCATAATGTCGTTGGTATATACTGATGAAAGTTTTCACGGATGAATTTTACCGTCGGGTTAATTATGTCGGTAAGGTCGTCTGTAAAACTTACATGTCATTGTACTATTTGGATTTTTTTATTCATTCTTTTTCCATTACGATTCCCTCGGTATATACCGTGAGAATATTCCTATTGGTGTTTAGCGATGGATTTACGATGGAAAATTCGGTCAGTAAATGCATTATAATATACTGATGAAAAAATTTCTTCAATGTTTCTATTAGTATTTGTCAATTTTTTGGTAGTGGTAAGAGTCAACAAATGATCAAAATGACACATAAATCAAAGACCTAATGCAATATTCAATGCAAGAACATCAACCCAAAAATGTTAGCGAACTTAGAAACCCAACAACAAAGCCTTAACCCAAAAAATGCAATAAAGCTCAAAAAAACAAAACTTAACCTAGCAAATTAAAACAACTTCTTTGCATCATTAAAACAACTAGAAACAAAAATTAAAAGCAAAAATAGTAAGCAAAGTCTATGATGACAACAAGAAAAAGAAAGGCATTTCTTTATGCATAAACATTGTTTTATTAATTAAACTTATTGTCCAGAAGCTCAAACAAATGCTTATAACTTCAAGAAATCCAACAAGCTAACCTAAAACAACTGAAAACATAACAACTTCAATACTTAACACATCTCGAAATGACTTCAAAAATTGATTAACCAAACATCAAAGCATGCAAAATAGCATTCTATACTAACATTTTTCATTTCATTATCATATTTTAACACTTCAAAAACAAAGCAATTAAACAATACTTGAGCCTATATAAGTTATATTCAAAGCATGCTTAAACAATTCAAAACAAAAATAGTGGCTTTTAAACTAACCAAAAAACTTTAAGGGATGCATAACAAACATTATGAGCAGCATTTAAAAGACAAAATAAAACAGGGAGGGGTGTGCTTATTGAGCTCTACCCCCTCGTCAAAGTTTGAAAGTTTACCCTGTAAAGAGAAAGTGGTTTCCTACTCTAGATTGTTTGCTTCTTTCTTCTTGAATTTCAGCTTCTTTTTATTTAGATTCCACATTTTCTTTCTCAACAAAACAATCTTTATAACTTTCTCTTCAATTCTATTCTAGGTATCTTATTAATTTCTATATATTTCCTTTCTTTTTTCTCTATGACTTTATCTCGGATCCTCCCTTTTTTCTCTGTGATTTCTTCTCCTTTTAAAGCCTCAAAATGGAAGGTGGTTGTGAAACTACTTGTGGATTTGAAGGTGGGTTTTTCCAAAACTAGGTCATATGGAATTCTTTCCTATTTTTTGTCTCTGTTATGTTGAGAGACCATTATTCTCCCTTTTTATTCTATTTTTCCTCTCTCTAGATGTCTAACAAACTCTTGATACTTCTAGAAAAAAGTTGGGATGAAACATGGCCGAAAATGGTTGATTGAGAGTGCATTTTCCATGAATTAACCGTAGCAAATAGGAGGTCATTGGAGCCAACCAAGATATAGATCCTGTAAAGGGGATGTATATCTAACATGGGATCAAATCTCATCTGATTTAGAGGTCCAGAACTCCATATTCACTGATTGGAAGGTGAACCATTGATTAGCTTGAATTTGTCAAATGCAGGGGAGGCTGATGAGGGACAAGATATTGTTGAGTTGATTGAGTCAGATGAGGTATAAACATGTGATGAGAATAACTAATCCTTATAGAGGAGATGTTTCTCAGTCGAGTGGTTGTGGTGGTTAAAGTCACTAAGGTGGTAGGAAATGTCACGTTCATTCACGTAAAGATAGTAATTTGATTAGTTTTCTCGGCTGAAGAAGACAATAAAACAGAGACAAATGACATGTCACTTTGTTCCTTTATTAAAAATGAGTGACAAGTTGTCTACTTAAACCCTAAAAATTAGGGTTTTCTAATTGCGATTTTAATAAGTTTCAATTTGGTTGTTTTTGTTTCAAATTAAGCTTAAACGTCTTTAATTGAGACAAAACTAATTAATTTTATGTGATTAGGCCCTTGTCAAAAATCAATTGGGATCCCTCATAGCTGACATCTTTTTTCAAAGTAGTCATAGTTTTTCAATTTGTTTAATTTAGTCCCTAATTAAGCCTTAAACTTTGATTTTCTTCAATATAGTCCTTGGAAAAGTTTGGTACAACCCCCAATGTTGCGCGCCTTTTACAGACAAGTCCCTAGTCTTGAATCTCTTCAATTTTGCCTTTAATTGACCGTTAAACTTTGATTTTCTTGCAATTTCACCCTTGATTTCATCTAATTAAGCTTGGAAAAATTAAATCTGGTAATTTAAAATTCCAATCATCTCAATTAAGCCCAAATTAAGCTTCCTAACTTCATTTTTCACCAATTAAATCCTTAATAAAATTAATCTAACAGATTAAAAGTCTAATTAAGTCCTTGCACTTAATTAATTCTTTTAATTTTGACTTACATTAATTTATAAACTTAATTAAACCTTTAATTAGACCCATGATTAAATCAAATTAATCTATTAAAAATCTAATTAAGTTCTCAGACTTGATTTTTATGCAAATTCATCCAATATCTATTTAAGTTAATCTTGAATTTGCATTACCTTTTGCATTTAGGTCCTTTAAGGGTTCAACTGAGTTTCTAAAAAAATATCAAAGATCTAGTTTGGTCCCTCCATCTTTTATTTATAAATATAGGTCCCTTTATATATATATAAGAAAAAGATAATTTTAGGGGAACCCAAAATTAGGTTACGACAGAAGTAATCAAATAGGAAGCTTCAATATTGATAAACCTGAATATCAATTCATTGAAGTCATTTTAATTTAATGTAAAACTAAAATAACATAATACAGATAAAGAATTTCAATAGTGAGAAAAACATGACTTACATTGTGTGATTAGCCATTCATTTTGCAATAAAGTTTCCTGATATAATATCTCTAGACAAAAGGATTCCAGCTCTGTTACCTATGTTGGACGAGCCTTGGTCAGTAACATGTTTTGTAAGTATCTCTTTAGGTGCCTCTTTATGTACTTCTTCATGATCAACACTTAAATTAGCAGCTTGATCACCGACACTACTACTTGATGAAGCATCAACGCTCTTGTTGGACTTGAAATTTTTTTTCTTTGAAACATGGTATTTGAAGGGAACAATTAACACAAATTAAAATAAACTCCCCAGTCAATCAATTATACCTAAAATCATCTCCACATTCGAATTTCCACAATAAAAACAACAATTAAACCAAAGTTATTCAAATCAATAAGTAATCATTAACATAACCTCATAATTAGTTACACAACCAATCATTATAATCCTCAACACAATCTATCCTCATATAAGCTTCCACAACAAATTAACAATCAAACTAAATTATCCAAATCAACAAATAATCATCAACATAACCTCACAATCAGTTACACGACAAAATATTATAATCATGAACACAACTATGCAATTAAAAATACAATCAATCATTATGCACAATAACATGTCCAAATTTTAAGATATGACAACTTCAAAATAAAATCATAATCAAATCAATGATATATATCCATCATCTCAATGCAATATCTCAATCATTTAATCACCAAAATCATCTCAAGCAATCCAAAAAATCAATCCAAAAGTTTATCAAAGCAATGATTAGAATAACCAAATAAATTCATGTTTAATTATCTTAATACACATCCAAGCTATGAAATCACTACATAATACACAAATAAAACCTAAACACAATTAAAAATCTTTACATAATTCATATTATCTCATAATAATTCTTCATATATTCAACTAATAAACACAACAAAATCAATTCAATGTTTATAGATTTTATTATCACAATCAAACAAATATTTGTCTACTCAAATCAACCCAACACATATATAATCATAAAGACATCACATGATAGTTAAACAAAATTTCTCAAGTGGATACCGAATAATTTCTCGGGCACAAGTGCACGAGAACATCCTATAATACCTTAAAATTTGGAGATTGCAAGAAGAAAAATAAAATTAAAAAGCTAAACTCATTTCATGAATAAAACAAAACATAGAAAATCATATCGTCATTTAGAACAAAAGCATAAACAACCTCACTACAAAATTACACAGATCACTACTAGAAAATTATCAAATACAAACGCAAATACCGATAAAAAAACTTGTTGGTAAATTACAGTGAAATTTACCGACAGAATATTTCTTTGTTGTTTCCCTTGGTATACACCAATAAAAAATTTACATTAGTATTCACCAAGGGAATTACAGTTTGAAATGATGTAATTAAAAAAGAAGAAAAATGATGTGTCATTATTATAGATGGAATTACTAAGGAAATATGTTTGTCAATAATTCTCGTCAATGGATCCATCGATAATATTGAAGTTATAACCTGACAGACAAACCCCCCCTCCCCGCTCCCTCATTCCTTCTTCTTTTTCTTCCTCTTCCTCCTCCTCCTCCTTTATTATTCTATAGAAAATAACATACAACACCCCTACATTTCATCACAAATCAAGCTCCCATCATCACAAATATGGCTACCCCAACACTCAGTTTGTCAGCATCCCTGTTCTAGTTCGATTTTGTTTTGAAGATTCACCACGTCAAATAAGAACTATCCATTTTTTCTTGTAACCCATTTTTTAAATGTTAATTTTTTTAGGCATTTTAATGTAGTAAATATAGTTTGTTTACTTGTTTTATAACTTTTTCTCATAGAAATTTATTGTATGAATGTATGATTTGTACATATTAGGGCTTGTTTGAGCTTTTGAAAAATTATATTTGATTGTCATTTGATGGAATTGAGTTTGATTTTATATCATAGGTGTTCTATAATAAATAAATAATAGCTTATATAATGGGTACATTTCATATTTTGTTAATTTTATTGTTAAGTTGAAAATTTCAGTAAATTTAGAGGAATTTGATTTTTTGAAGAAAATTGATATTGATTTAAGGGTACTATTAAAACAGATTGAACAATTTTGAGTTAAGTAAATGATAGCTAATTAGTTGGGTACCGATAATTTTTTTAATTCACATTATTAATTAATACATGTTGTCATCAATATTTAATATAGGTTTCATATAAGTAAAGGATAATTGTTCTTGAAACTATCGAGTTTCACCCGAAGGGTTGCATATGATGAATTATTGTAATGGGGTTAAGAGTTTATTAATCATGCATTATGTAATCCAAAAAATATTAGTGGAGGCAGTATTAAATATCCATGTAAGAGGTGTAAAAAAAAACTTTTCTTGATCCGGATTTTTGATGCATCTTTTACAAAAAAAAAGGTTCTTTAAGAAATACTTGTTTTAGTTTGCACATGGAGAACCATATGTACCTAAAGAGACCATTATATAAACCATGGATGGATTTAACTTCTAGTTATAACAATGTTCATGGAGTTGTGAATGATAATAGTAATCATTATGGGAGTATGATTATGGATGAAATGGGAATGAATAAGGGCGATATAGGTGAATATTCATTTGTAGATGAAGAACCGAAAACAGTTGTGAATCAAATTTTTATTCTTTTAAAAGATCATGACAAAACTTTATAGGATGGGTGTACAAATTACAGTAAATTATTGGTCGCTACACATGTGTCACCATCAAGTCAGATCATAGGCTAAAATGAGGTTAATTACGAAAAAATCATCGAATAGGCAAGAAGCATTTTACTTGAAGGGAATAGGTTGAAAAGGAACTTATATGCTGTTAAATCCATGATGAAACCCCTTGACCTAGGATACCAAAAAATTGGCATGTGTCCAAACTTCTGCATGTTGTACTACCTAAAAAATGAAGATTTGATCGAGTGCAGAACCTTTGGGCATGCTCGGTATAAACCCAAAACTAACAAGGGAATGACTCTTATTGCACATAGAAAATAGAGATACTTCGTAGTTACTCCTAGATTACAAAGGTTATTCATCTCTCCAAATACTGCTGAGCACATGATATGACATCATTCACATAATGCGATGGATAGAGTCATGATGCACCCTTCTAATGGTGAAACCTAAAAATAATTTAATAAGGTGTATCCTTAATTCTCAATGTATATGGTAGGTTATATACAGACAAGTTCAATCCATTCAGGTCATTTGCTATACCATATTCTTGTTGGCCGGTGATATTCATGATTTACAACTTGCCACCAAGAATGTGTATGAGGCCAAAGTTCATGTTCTTATATATATTCATACCCAATCCTAATAGTCCAGGTAGGAATATAGATGTTTGTCTTCAACTGTTAATTGATGAGTTGTAATAGTTGTATTCATTTGAGATTTTAATGTATGATGTCTCGAGAAAACAAAATTTTTAGATGAAGATAGCTTTGATATAGATTGTCAATGATTTTCCTGCATATGAAATGTTTTTATGGTTGGAGCATGCATGGAAAAGTAGGTTATCCATACTATACAAAAAATAACAAGGCCTTCACCTTAACAAATGATGGTAAAACTTAATTTTTTGATTGCCAATCAATCACAAGTACAAAAAAAACATTAAAGACTTCTTTGTAGGTAGAGTTGAAAGGAGTGTTGCATCACCGATATCGTCGGGTGAAGAATTATAGGACGTGGTCTCACAATATAAGGGCATTGTATTTAGTTTTCAATCCGATAAGCAGAAGTTTCCTAATTTTGCTGTGAACCATAATTGGGTAACGCCAAGTATTTTTTGGGAATTTCCTTGTTGAAAGACTAATCTCTTCTGCCATAATCTGGATGTCATGCATATAAAAAAGAACGTGTTTAAAAACATTTTTAACATGGTGATGGACATGAAAGAGAAGACAAAGGACAACATGAAGGCTAGAATAGATATACCTTTCTTTTGTCACCGTAAGAACATGAAGTTGGTTTATAATGAGTCATGGGTCATAAAGCCCAAAGCTAGCTTCACCTTAGACAAGAATGCGAAGTTATTTTTCTACCAATGGATTAAGGATCTATGTTTTTCTAAATAATATGCTTCAAACATATCTAGATTGGTAAATTTAGAGGATGACAGATTATATGGAATGAAGAGTCTTGACTATCATGTGTTTATACAAACACTCATTCCACTTGCTTACCGAGGTTTATTGTCAAAAGGGATATGAGATGCACTTAAAGAGATTAGTCACGTTTTTAGAGAGATATATGCTCTAACAAGTTGCCTATCCAACATATGGGAAGCTTGAAACAAATATCGTCCAAACAATCTAGATAATTGAGATGATATTTCCTATGTTTTTCTTCGACTCAATAGAGCATATACTTATACATCTATCGTTTAAGGCAAAAGTTGGAGGTCATATCCAGTATAGATGGATGGGTGTATCCATTCAAGAGGTTGGGGATTACACATTCATCCTAATTAAATTTCTATTGTCTTTAAAAAAAAAATTAAAACATTCATTTAATTCCATATAGATAATTGTTTAACCTAAATAAAAAAAGTTAAAAATCAGGTGCATGCTTAGGCTTTGATATATGAGGCTTATATTGTTGAAAAGATCTCAACATTCATCTCGTACTATTTTTTAGCTTCACTTGAAAACAAGAATCAATCGCATTCTAAGACACGATGACGGTGGTGAAGTGCCTTTAAGTGGGAGTTTATCAATATTTTTCCATCTTGGATGACCTTTACCAAAAAATACAGTGAGGGGAAGATACTTGACAGAAATCAAATTCAAACATGCATATAATTATGTGTTATTTAACTGCATTGAATTGAGACCTTTTATTAAGTACAATATTAACATGTTATTTTTATATATCTTTTTCTCTTATACTCTCATAAACTAATAGATTTAAAAATTCATCATAAGTAACATCATGTAATTAAATCTCAAAATTTCCAGTTACAAGATAAACAATTTGCCACGTGATTCAGAACACATGTAAGCATTACTTATCTCTCGTAATACTTAATTTCAATAAAAATTTCTCTTTAACCATTACTGGTTGTAATCATGTACTAAATTTATCAAGTGGGAGGGAATGTTAGTGGTAGTTTGAATTTACTATGTTTGGGTCCTGAAAGAAAGGTCAAGTGCTATAACGGGTAGATATGTCTTTCATACTAAAGAATATGGTTAGGGTAGAAAAACCTATAATAGTGAAGTTTGTGTTAAGAGATCAACTTCTAATGAGTTTGAAGTTGATTGTTATGAGAAGTTAGAAGAGGTGATTGAGCTACAATATCATAGCAAGCTTAATAAAGTCTTTTTATTCAAATGTTATTGGTATGATACCACCAATAGAGGAATCAAAGTAAATCTCCACCATGGTTTGGTTGAAATTAATATAAAGGCTACACTTTGCAATGTCGATGATTTTTTTTATTTTTTTCATGCAATGCACACAAGATTATTATATATACACTCCTTCCTTTAGAAAGAATTATTTTAGGATTGATTGGTTATTCATAGTGAAAACCAAACCTAAGGGTCGTTTCCAAGTTATTAAGGATGATAACGATAGAGTAACTGCGGGAGATGATGTCTTCCAAATTAATAAGTTAGTTGATATATATCGAGTTGCTCTATCTACCAACTTACAAGAAAATTCAAATTTCCATGTTGTTGAGAATAGTTTTGTTTATGTTGACATTGAGGAGTTAAATGATGTATTGAGAACCAATAGACATACACAAGGCGATGAAGATGATGATATCGACAAACATCAATTCAATGAAGAAGATTATGATGGACATGATGATGATAAAATTGGAGAAGAAGAAGGAGAAGAAGATAATTCTGATTAAATTGTAAAACATTAATGTGTTATGAATTTTACTTTAATGTAATATTTCTGGCTGTTCATTTACAATGAATTGTTGTTAACACTGATGAAAAATTTATTGTTCTGATTTTATTATTATTAAATGAAATGGTATTGTTGTGATGTGATTTTACTGTGCATGCAAGTTGGATAGATAAGGAATATAAAAACAATTTAGAAAAATAAATTGTTTCATACTGATGGAATCACCGACAAACTAAGTCCTTCAAAAAGTTCCAGAGAGTTGAAAAACTTTTACATGACCTTGCCATTGATAATTATAAACAGAATTACCGACATACTAAGTCCCTTAGAAAGTTCTAAAGAGTTTGAAAAAAATTACATGACTTTGCCACTAACAATTACAGACGGAATCATTGACGGACTATGTCCCTCATAAAGTTCCAGAGAGTTGAAAACAATTACATGACTTTACCACTGATAATTATCGATGAAATGAATAATTATATATTCTTTCACTAATAAGTATAGATGGAATCACTAATGTACCGAAAATCCAACAGATAATTTTAGGGTTTTTTTTTTCAAAATGTCAAGTTTCATTGAAGTTTTTAAGTTTTAATTACCAATAAAATTATCGATGGATTAAAAAAAATAATATATATTTAATTGTCTATTAATAATTTTGTTGGTAAGAAGTCTTAATTAAAAGACTATAATCTCTACTTTCATTTGTCTTTTTTTTTTTTATTCTCTTATGTGTTTTCTTCGTCTTATTTCTCTCTTTGTCAACCTCTCTCCTTAGTCTTCCTCCTCTCTCTAATTTCTATCGACTTATTCTCTCTATTTTCCTTCTCATCTTTCTTCCACTCTCCCTACACCCTCAACGTCGTCCTCCATGCCTCCATGCTAGGTAAGTCTTTGCTCTTTATTTTTTTACCATTGTTTCTGCATACATTCTAAGCATGATGTTTTTTATTTTATGTTTTAGCATAGTCTTGATAGAATCTCATTTAGAGGTTTTTTTTTTCTAGTGATGATTGAACTTCTCTTGTGTTATTAAGAATTTGTGTAGTAAAATTGAGGAGTTTTTACTTTTCTCTCTTTTTTTCTCTTAACAATATTATGATTAATTTCTTTTATATGTGATATATGTAAGTATTGTTACTGTATTTGTGTTATTGTATTTATTGAGTTTGGCTTAAATTAGTAAGTTGATTTAGATAAGATTGATAATTGTAGGGTATGGTATCCTAAAAAATGAAATGTGTTAATGTAATTTGTTTATAAAAATGACTTTCCTAGTTAATGTTGGATTTGAAGTATTTTTTTATGAAAAATAATTCTTTTTTTAATGAATGATCTTGTTGTTAGTATAAATAAAATGTATAATGTCTAGTTTATATATGTCTCCAATATTAATAGGGTGCAATGTCGAGATTCTAAAGTGGAGATTTTTTTTATGGAACCAGGTTTTGGATAGTGATTGATTAGTGCCTTTTATTTTGCGTTATTGATTAGGTTATGCACAACATTGTTTTTTTTTTTTTTTTTTTGTAGTTGTAACCATGAGAATGTCAAAATTCTAAATTTGCATGGCATACAATTTATTTTCCACAATAAAAGTGCGGTTTGGGTTTAATAAAAGAGTAAAGAGTGCCAG
>Ga0307515_10024379_pt1 | contig 10543 bp, 8 predicted proteins | sample 17_EM_MG_FD_194513 | JGI IMG/M metagenome (GOLD analysis project Ga0307515, IMG submission 194513) | Populus trichocarpa ectomycorrhiza microbial communities from riparian zone in the Pacific Northwest, United States - 17_EM | ecosystem: Host-associated > Plants > Roots > Unclassified | place...
TCTTGTATAGAAAAATAAAAAAAAATCCACTAAATTGAGGATAGTCCTTGGTGCAAGGGATTATTTAATTATCTTTTAGACTACAAGGACCACTTAATTAGTTTTATTAAACTACAAGGATCAAAATTGTAATCAATTCGTAAATCATAAATAGCATGGAAGGTAAGCAATCAGATGAAAGGCTCTGCGGTTTATGTAACGACAGCTGTAACCCACGAATTTGAAAATTTGAATTTCAAAAACCCTCTACAAGTTTTAACCGTTGGATTCCTATCCGTTAGAAATAGCAGGCAGCCCAACTTACCGTTTCTAAATAAAATATTCGCTTTCCCCTTTCCCTTTCCTCTATAAAATCTTCCATTTGCCCGGTTCCCTCTCCCCGAATTCAAAATCCTCTCTTCTTCTATACATTTTCTTACAAAATCACAAGCAAAAATGCGCGAGATCCTTCACATTCAAGGCGGGCAATGCGGCAACCAAATAGGAGCCAAGTTCTGGGAAGTCGTCTGCGCAGAACACGGCATAGACTCCACCGGCCGTTACCAAGGCGACTCCCCTCTCCAGCTTGAAAGAATCAATGTGTATTACAATGAAGCTAGTTGCGGTCGGTTTGTTCCTCGTGCTGTCCTCATGGATTTGGAGCCTGGAACCATGGACAGCGTCAGATCTGGTCCCTATGGTCAGATCTTCAGACCTGACAACTTCGTTTTCGGCCAATCTGGTGCTGGAAACAACTGGGCTAAAGGTCACTACACTGAAGGCGCTGAACTCATCGATTCTGTCCTCGATGTTGTTCGAAAAGAAGCCGAGAATTGTGACTGCTTACAAGGTTACTACTATAATAATCTAGTGTACTCAACAAATTAAGATTATTTTGCTCATGGGGTTTTAACTGGGTTTATTTATTTGATTTGATATGTATGTAGGGTTTCAAGTGTGTCATTCTCTTGGAGGTGGAACCGGGTCTGGAATGGGAACCCTATTGATATCGAAGATTAGAGAAGAATACCCAGATAGAATGATGTTGACATTCTCTGTGTTTCCTTCTCCAAAGGTGTCTGATACAGTTGTTGAGCCTTATAATGCTACTTTGTCTGTTCATCAACTTGTCGAGAATGCTGACGAGTGTATGGTTCTCGATAACGAGGCCTTGTATGATATCTGTTTCAGGACTCTGAAACTCACCACTCCTAGCTGTAAGTTCTTTGTTAACTACATTCTCCATCTACTTTTTGTTCTGTTAATTGAATGAATATGATTCCTTTATGTTGTGTATATAAATAAATAATTAAGCATTGTATGGTTAAGAGCAACACAAATTAATATAACAAATTGTGTTTTTCCTTGTATTTGAGACCAGTTGGTGACTTGAATCATCTGATATCTGCAACAATGTCTGGGGTTACATGCTGCTTGAGGTTCCCTGGTCAGTTGAACTCTGACCTGAGAAAACTTGCAGTGAACTTGATACCGTTCCCTCGTCTTCACTTTTTCATGGTGGGTTTTGCACCACTCACATCCCGTGGCTCGCAGCAGTACAGAGCTTTGACAGTTCCAGAACTCACTCAACAAATGTGGGATTCGAAGAACATGATGTGTGCGGCTGATCCGCGACATGGACGCTATCTAACAGCATCAGCCATGTTCCGTGGCAAGATGAGTACAAAAGAAGTAGATGAGCAGATGCTGAACGTGCAGAACAAGAACTCTTCTTACTTTGTTGAGTGGATTCCAAACAATGTAAAGTCAACTGTGTGTGATATCCCGCCTACTGGTCTTCAGATGGCATCCACATTTATTGGCAATTCAACATCTATACAGGAGATGTTTAGGAGGGTTAGTGAGCAATTTACTGCCATGTTTAGGAGGAAGGCTTTCTTGCATTGGTATACTGGGGAAGGAATGGATGAGATGGAGTTCACTGAGGCGGAGAGTAACATGAATGATCTGGTTTCTGAGTATCAGCAATACCAAGATGCAACAGCTGATGAGGAAGGAGAGTACGAGGAGGAGGAGGAGGAAGGAGATGAATATCAGCAAGACTATCAGTAGATTTTCTTTCTTTTGAACCTCAACTTCCAGTTGCTGGTTTCTATTCTTCTTTAGTATGTAGGGTTTTAAAATGAATCTGCAGCTAGTACTTCAAATTTGTTGTGGAATTGGGTACTGAACTATTATTAATCCTATCCTTCCTCCTTCAAATCATGAACAGGCAGATGATGCCCCTTTCCGGTTCAAATGCTTCGACTTGCAATTCATCAATTGTCCTTTTCAATTAACACTGGCAGCTCTATATTGTTGAAACAAAGCTTCCCTTAGGCATTTGAAGTTGAACATGACTTCAATTTTATCTCAATCCACCCCCCCCCTAAAGAGTAAAGAGGTGTTCTTGTATTTTCAAAGGAAATTTTACCTCGTGTTTTTTCTCTCCAAATAAAAGTTCATATGGCAAAGTCTAAGCAAATGGTAACAAAGGAGGTGCGAGGAATTTTGTATAGGTAAATGACACTCACAAGTGCATGACTATCGGCCCATTGGTATTCTGTTCTAACATCTAGCAGCAGAACAGAACGAGTTTCTCACACACAAGTGAAACAACGGTACAAATCTTCTTTACAAGTGGCTGCTGCCAGAGTAAAACTTCATGAAATAGGGATTTCAGCTCTCTTTTCTAATGTTGACACAAACAGAAACTCAGTCCAAGAATTTATTATGAATTAGCAACAATCGAGTTTGTTTTTATCCACTTGAATATCAAAACGTTGAACAGCAGAGAAATTGAGGAGAGAACCAAGTCAATAGTCCTTATACAAGTTCATCCGTGTTGCGGAATTGATTTTTAGCCCAGTCTATGAGATCTTTGATCATGTTAAGTTTTCAGGACAAGATTCAAACAAATGCTTCAGTTTTTATTGTCATACTTCACAACTTTTCATTACACATAAAATCAACAAATCTATACTTCACAACTTTTCATTACACATAAAATCAACAAATCTATTTTGAAGAGAGAGAGGAGACGAAAAAAGAAAAAGGGATGATTTTTGTTGTTATGAAAGAGGGGAGGAGAGGTGTTGAGGGAGAAAGAAGAGATGAGGAGAGAAGGGAAAGGGAGAAGAGAGAGAGAGAAAAAAGTTGGCGACATTTTATCTAATTTTGAATTTGAATATGGAAATGAAGAGGGAAGATATGAAACAAAATTGAGATACTTTTATCCTAAATTTTTTGATTTTTTATATTATTTGGTGACTATTATTTTGGAGATTTGAGTTTTGATAGTAAATTTTATTTTTTATATATATATTTCAAGTTTATGAATGATAAGTTTAAAGAAAAAATGGTTGGATAACTATATTCCGACCATAAAAAATATTAATATTTACGTTAATAAGTCTATTTTCTAAAGAGAAGTTTAATAAAAAATGGAGTTTTTATATAAATAAGTGGGGAAAACTAAATTGTGGTATCTTTAACCTTTTGCATTCATTTGATTTTATTTATTGAAGTGATTTTAAGTATCATAATTAGTTTATCACTAAAATGATTTTGAGATATGTTTTAGTAAAATAATTGAAAATTAGGTTTTTAAATTTTAAAAACCTGGATTCTAATTTTAAATACTAAGATAACTTTAAAATTGATCAACAAGTGACACGTCACCTGGTTATCTATAAAAAAAATCTGGAGCAAACATAAAAATTATAAAAAAATGCCAAGTGACTTAGCCTTTTTACTAGAGACCGGTAGGCCTAGCATGTTGATCTATTAGTGTTTATTTTTTAATTTTAATTTTAATATTAATTAATATCCTCTTTTTATTTTTAAATCATTGAGTGTAGCTTTATTTTTTTAAAATATTGTGATTGATTTATTTATATTTTTATAGTTTCATAATACTTCAAAGAAATTAATTTAATTTATTTTTAATTTCTTTTATATATATATATATTATATAAATTATATGATGTTTTTATAAAAAAATAATTTGTTATTAGCAAAGACAATTATCCTCTAAAATAAAATAAATAAAAATATATAAAATATAAAGAACAACAAATATAAAATATTTATATGTGTAGTTATCTTTTGTTTCAACTATAAATATTAGATTCATGCTTTATTATTTAATTAGTGCTAACTTATTTTTATTTATCTGTTTATATATATATATTTTTATTTATTTTATAGAAAATAGAAATTATCTTTTTATTTTTAATTAACAAATTATAATACATGAATAATTATATTTTTTATATTAAAAATTGACTTGAAATAGAAGAATAACTATGTTATGATTTATGATAGGGTAGGAGCGGTTAATTAAGGTGGGAAAAATTAAAAAAAATACATGAAAACCATGTAAGAAAAAAATATCCAACTTCACACTACGCTGTCGTTTAAGAGCAATAAAAAAAATAAAAAGAAGAAATGAGAAGGAACCCCTATTATTTCAAGGGGGGTTTGGGGCGAAAGAAAGAAATAGAATGGGCGGTGGCAGTCTCCTCACCAAGAGAGCAGCAGCAGCTACAAATCAAACACTAAGCTTATTCAAAAGATTATCACCATTCACCATCTTGCTAAAAACCCTAACTACTTCTTCTTCTTCTTCTTCTTCTGCAGCCAGTGCTCAAAACCCTAAACATGAAACATCCATGCCGAAACGAAGAAAGAAGAAGAACCTCTTCGAGGTGGCTCAGTTCTTGCCTCAATGGGGTATCGGATACCACTTGGCTAAATCTCATTGGGCCAATGTATCTTACGAGATCACCAAAATCAATCTCTACAAGGTACTGGGCCCTCCCTTTCCCTTCCACTCATATTTTGACTAGTAAGTATCAATATTTAGCTGGGTTTAGGGTTTTTGGCTGGTCTGATTTTATGGTCATTGCTCTCAAGTTTTGATTTTTTTTTGAAAGGTTTTCTTGGAGATCATTAGATTATGATAAATTTGGAGTTTATTTCTTCATCTTTGTTAAGGGATTCTTCTGGGTTTAATGCGTTTCTGATCATTGCAGGATGGTAGGCATGGAAAAGCATGGGGGATAGCTCACAAAGACGGTCAGTCTTAGTTATGCTATTTTCTGAATTTTATAATTCTTCATTATTTCATTTTATTTTAATGTGTTTTTTTTTTCTTTTGATTGAATTTCCCCCCCAAAAGATGTAGTGTTTTTGTCTGTTTGATTGAAGTTCATGGAAGTTTGTGGAGGTCATGTTCTGTTTTTCACTGCTAGCTTTCTTGCTAAAGTAATGGCTGCATCCAAAGTTTAACTGGAGCTTTTAGATTTTGTATCGGTTGTGTCACAGAAATAAGAGGAAAAACCCCCTATCGAATGGTGGTGACCTTGCTGGTTAATAATAAGATTGATGGGGAGGTATGTAGGTGTGGGGAGTGTGTCTGCAATAAACACCGCATAAAAATCCGTAGAGGAAGGAATAGGGAATGCCTTTTTTGCCCATTTTTATTCTGTTTGTAGGTTCCAATTCCATTAGAAGTAGTAGTTTAACTTATCTCATTGAAACAAGACTTTGCAATAATACAAATTGAACATAGAACAAGAATTTGTGCTATGTTTGCAGTATGCCCACTCTCTCACTTTACTGATTTGTTTCAATTATCTGTGATTGGTTGTGGAAACCATAATCACAGGATACCTGTTACCTGCCTTAATTTATATGGAAAAAAAGAAGCCCCTTCTGGATCATTTTTCATGTGATCAAATGTTAATTTATGGTGAATAATTTTTCAAATTTCAAAGTTCAATATGCCTGAAAAAGAGTTATTGTTTGAACAGGTTTTAATGCTCTTTAGATTCTAGGGACTCGGATGGTTGTATGAAAATTCTTTCTTCTATCTTCCCCTCGCTAAAGGCACACAGAGGATCAGTCTTGGATCTAGTAGGAAATCATCTAGCTTGCATTTTATTTCTGTAAGAACTAAATGGAAATGTTGGTTATGCTAGTTTAATTATAGTAGGGGTTAAAAACTTTTGTGGAGCTCAAACCATTTCGTAGGTTTCTTGTTCTTTTCTTTGGCAATTTTGAAACCTTCCCAGACTTAATAGTTTCTGATGGGGCTTTCAATGATGCTCCTTTTTTCTCTACCACATGGCACATGCTATCTCCTCCTTGATAGTATATGCATGTTGAATGACTGTAGATGACAGAATCTGCTAAAGTCTTTTTCCCACCCTTCCCTTTTTGCTTGTTATCTATGTTTGCGGTAGTGACCTCTTTAAAATTGACTTGTTTCCCTATTTTGCTTGATACGCGGAACAACAAGAACTGCTGGCTGTCTTTGTTTTTACTCGTATAAATATTTTTCTTTACATGGAGGCGGAGTTGATCTTATCAACATTTAATACAGGATTACCAATTGCCGATGCTCCCAAGAAGATAAGTGGAGTTCACAAGCGATGCTGGAAGTACATTCCAAGCTTAGCAAAATCAATTGAAAGCAAGAAAAGCTCACCAAAATCAACAGAAGCTGCTGCAAAGACCGAAGTTCAGGCAGCCTAATCCTTTCTTTTCTTCAGTCAGAAGTGGTAGTCTGACAATACCTTCTCTGTTATCTTTGTTGGGTTGGTTCCGTGAGTTGTGCAGGTGTTGCATTTACCTGAGAGGTGTATCTCGGGGTGTTCCATGCTTCTGGATCAAGTCCTTTTTTTTTGTATTCAATGTTTCTGTTTTTCGGGAACATCCTTGTTAGACATTTTACGAAAAGGAATCATTGTTAGATTATACAAATTCAAAGTAATGGAAATGGAAAACGGTAGAAGCAACAAAGATTGAGCACTGTGGACTTTGTTCTGCAAGATTTTCCTGAAGTGGGATATTGTTTGTTCTTGTTTTTTTTGTTCCACCATAATAATTGATGGAATTTGTCTAGGTATATCAGATGTCTAGTAGTGCGGTGCCTTCTTTGGTCACTTCGAATTATCGTATTTTGATTGTGAATGTTTAGTGATGAAGAAATAAGTACAAAGACCAAATCTCTTAGTTAACGTCATCGAATTGTCCACCATTTTCACGGCAGGCTTCAAGTAATGACGTTATATTACTGCTTTCGTCTGTTGAGAAAAGACATGATGTTGTCAATTCCATGTTTGTGCCTGGTTTTTCATTGCTTTCTAATTATGTTTTTAATTTTTTTTAGTTTTAAATTGATTTTGTATAATATTTATTTTTATCATTTTGATATATTAATATTAAAAATAAAGTAAAAAAATAAAAAAACTGATAAATTTTCAAATAAAAAATATTTTAAAAAATAACTTATACACCACACCCTCACAGTTCTTGCGGTCCCGGTAGTCTATCTATCTTTTCCGGTTTTCCCTACCTCATGGAGGATGGAGCAAAGTCCGAAGTTGTAAAGAACTTTGTATGCGCATGCAACAAAAAAGAAGTCGGGCGTGCAAACTTCAGATTTTCCTTTCAAAAGACAATCATCATGGGACTAAGAGACATTGGAGCAACTCTGCCTCCCGGGTTTAGGTTTTATCCTAATGATGAAGAGCTTGTCTGCCATTACCTCTACAAAAATATCACGAATGAAGAGTTTATAAACTAGATTATGGGTTTGGAGGATTGATCAGAGTTTTTTTTTTAAGTTCATTAATTTAATAACAAATTAAATTAAACCCAGGCAAAAAAAAAAAAAAAAACATGTTTAAAACTTTTAAATTTATCCCATTATACCAAATGTAATAACAATAATAAAAGATTCCTTCAATCCATTTATTATTTTTTTAAGTTCAATTTTTTAATATCCAAAATACAACGTATAGCAGTATGTCACTGTATGAACTATCATGTCATACATGTCACCAATTGCAGTGGGAGGATCCATTTGTCTATACTCTATAGTTAATTTAACTATAAATATAATATCACAATCTTTTTTTTCACAGAAGTTCATAGTTTAGGCAAAATCTTTAAATTTATTCTTATATTTATGTTAGTTTTCATTTTTACTCCTATATTTTAACTTGGTTAGATAACAACTGTGTTTTTAGAATTCATACAGTTAACTAAAATTTGTCGAACTAATCCAATAAATTACTTATATAAGGTCTGATCAATTCTTCTATGCAAGTAGATATGATATTATTAAATATTTTTTTATTCATGAGATGATTTTTTATATTCATGTAGGTGCATCTATCACTAAATAAACTATCTTAGAAAAATAAATTGTCTTAAGAAATAAATATAAGAGAATTTATATGGTAATATAGGTTCTTGTGCATATAAAAAGTCATATTATAACGAAAAATATTTAATTTCCACAAAATTAGCATGCATAGTTAACACGAAGACTTTCCAAAAAAAAGTTAATTATTGGTTTAACTAGGGTTAATTCAACGATTTCAAAGAACACAATAATTAATTGACAAATTATAAATAAATAATAGAGACAAACACAGATAAATTTAGGAATGAGCAAAAAAACTAAAATACCAGAAAAAAATAACTAAAAAAATCTAACCGTAAAAAAAACCGATTAAAATTTTAAAAAAACCAACCGGTTCGGTTTCGGTTTTATAAGTTTGAAACTGAAAAAACAGAATCGAACCCAAACTGGAAAAAACCGAGCCAAACCAAAAAACCAAGTAAAACCGAAAAAACCGAGTCAAAATGAAAATACCGAACCAAACCGAAACCGGGTTTGAACCGGTTTCGGTTTTTTTATTTTAAAATTTTGATTTGGTTATTTTTTTGATAAAAATTGAACCGAACCGAAAATGATCATCCCTAAATAAATTCAATGGTTTTGTCCATGATTTTATATTCAATGCATTCTCATATTTAGCGCGTGATAAAAAGCGAAACAACTTAAATAATTATTCCTATGTTCGGAAGAGACCGTCTACGTTTTATTTTTATTTATTTCAAAATAATTGTTTTGTGATGTATTTTTCTACATTACTGCTGGGGGAGGCGTATTCAAGAAAAATATGAATAAAAAGTGATGTAAATTATCAATTAATGACATATTTTTCTTTAATTAATTAATGATAAACTTAATATGTGTGAAAAAAAAAGTGTACGCTTGGAAGTACAGTTGCTTTTGTTTTCTTGTGTGTTTTATTTTATTTAAAAAATTATTAAATTAATATTTTTTGAGTATTTTTTAATAATTTTAATATACTAATATCAAAAATAAAAAAGTAAAAATAATAATTTTAATATATATATATATATATTTTTAAAAAACACTCTACATCACAATATTAATTAAATATACTCTAGCTGTGCAACAGAGGAATTTTTCTCGATTCAAATTATTGAATTTAAAGTCAATATTAAGATTTATTCAATTAAAAAAAACTATTACTAGAATTTAAAACATGATCTGTCATTTTTTTTCTTGAACATAAGAGTATCCAAATTCGGTAAAATGAAACAAAAAGGGAAGGACATTATCAAAAGGAGACAAATCCGCGTAAAACGACAAGGGTATGGACGTATTGGTAAAATTAAAAAGGTAACAGCTAAATAGGTCTGACCAAAGTAGATTTCCGTTGCCATTAATGTGATATGCACAAGAACGTGGCCAGAAGAGGAGATATGAACAAGAACATGGGATCTTGCCACCGATCAAGCTGCAGGAACATGTAGTGGATGCACTACTGCGGGGCGGGCAGCAAGTGGTTCAGTAGTTATTGGTTAGAAATGGAATAGTGGTGTAATTCTTTGCTAATTGTCTCTTCATTCTGTTTGTTAATTCTGTTATGTGCTGTGTGGCTAGAAATGTCAAAGTATATTTTAATACAAGGACGCTTGGAAATCAACTCCAAACAAAGACTTCTTCTCTGCTATATTTCTTCTTCCCAAAATTATTGTATTGTATATCATGTTGCCGAATACTGGCTGATACAAGGTCATATTTCTCTTGTTATTTAAATCAGCACAAGATACCTACGAAGTTGTTGACCTCTGAGGGGGATGTATCCTCCCCAGCTCCCTCTACTATATAAACCCAGCAAACGTACAAACCTGATTTCTCATACCATCTTCCATTTCTCATTTGCTGATCAGATAAATATGGCCTTGATCGCATTCCTGGCTCTCTCTCTTCTCCTTAGTGGAGCTCTTGGTAATTAAATCGTTCTACTCATCTCTGTGTGTGTGTGTGTGTGTGTGTGTGTGGATATATTCAATCTTGTATGCTAGCAGTGCTGAATTGTTTCTTTTATTGTTTGACATGGTATTATCTAGGCGAGCTTGTATGCGAGCAGTTGCCGGTTGATCTCTGCTCATATTCAATTGCAACTTCTGGGAAGCGATGTTTGCTGGAGAATTACGCGACGAAAGATGGAGGTGTGAAGTACCAATGCAAGACTTCTGAGGTTGTTGTAGATAAACTGAACGAATTGATTGAGATCGATGAATGTATAACTGCATGTGGCCTCAGTAGAAACACTGTTGGTATCTCATCAGACTCTCTCCTTCAGCCTCAGTTTTTGACTAAACTTTGCTCCAAGTCGTGCTCTCAAGCTTGCCCCAACATCGTCGATCTCTACTCCAATTTGGCCCT
>Ga0307515_10024380_pt1 | contig 10543 bp, 3 predicted proteins | sample 17_EM_MG_FD_194513 | JGI IMG/M metagenome (GOLD analysis project Ga0307515, IMG submission 194513) | Populus trichocarpa ectomycorrhiza microbial communities from riparian zone in the Pacific Northwest, United States - 17_EM | ecosystem: Host-associated > Plants > Roots > Unclassified | place...
CCTTGGAGGTTTTTTGTTCACCCAAAAATGGGCTTTTTCTCTGTAAATAAGGAGGTTTTTCCCATAGGAATTTGTCTGCGTGGACCCATTAGGGGGACCGGGTCGGACGGTAAATTGAATTTATTATATTATATGGAAAGGATCCAAATGCTTTAAAGGTAGAGGTTAAAGATATAAAGGACAAGATTAGCTAATTAGAGCTTTAGAGGAAGTAAGGCCCTATTAAAAGGCTCTATAATATTATTATATATATTATAGAGTCCTTACAGCGCCAGCAGTAATTTAAGGAGTTTTAACATCTTTACGGAACCACTATACTCTCTGCTTTAGATAGTATAGCTACATAGATAAGCTAAAAGCTTATACTTAACGTTAATATAAGGTAAAACTCTATATTTAAAATAATTAAGCGCGCGATCTACCTCTATAATGTAATTAATGCCTTTATTAAAAAGGAAGCATAAGATTAGGAGGCCTGCTATAATTAAGTCACCAGAAATAGCATAAAGCCTTACCCCAAAAAGGGTAAAAAGAAGCCCTTAATTATTAACCACGCTTTAAACAATAAGAATTAGTAGGTCCTAATAGAGTATATACAGATCTTGGCGCCGCTAAAAGGAGTTACAACAATACTAGAAGGCAAGGCGCAGTATAGTAAGCTAATTTAGTAGATCTACTTACTGCTTCCTATTAACCAAAAGGATTTTAAAAAGGAACGGTTCTCTATAGAAGGTTCTACCCTTTATAAAGTATTTAATTAACAAACTAACCTTACTTACTTAGCAATATAAACAGGACAGCGAGTCTTATTTCTATAGTAGTATTTAGCTTAGCTAGGAGAAGCTTATTAATAAATCTACTGTATATATTGCCCTAATTGTTCTACATCCGCAATATAAATAGAAGTATATTGAATAGAAGTGGGCTATAGATATCGTATAAATTAATACCGCTAAAGAGCGCGTTAACTAGACATGGGCTTTATATAAAAACCTTACAATATATTAAGAAGCCAACAAACCACCTACTAAGCGGCAGCGACGCAAGCGGTAAGGCTTAAAAGACTTTCTTAACAAAGGTCTTAGCGACAAATTAGAAGACGCTAAGGTAGAAGGTAAGTACGAAGCTTAGATAAGGAAGTTTCCAAATTATAATAAGAAAGTCAATAATCCAATTTAGTATTAGTGGAGCCTCTAATTAGAATATCCACGCCTTTCACACATTACGATTAATCTATTTAGTATACTAGCAATAAGCGATAACCCAGAATAACTCTTTAGCACTACTAGTAATATAGTGCGGCCGAATAGAGCACAACTCAAAGCTAATATAATTAAAGCCGCTATATGCTTAAAGCAATAGGACATAAACAAAGTTATAAATTTAAGTCGCTAAAGCAGGTACGTAGATATAGAGGCGTTTAAGTAATATATAGGATACTAATATATGCATATAGGCAGCGGCTCAATCCTTCTTAACTACCTTTAAAACCTACACTAAAGCCTCTATTAAAACCTCTACTACTACCTCTCTTACTATACCGGCGACGTTATACATCGCGTGATCTATATACGGGCGGTAGGGGTATATAAAAGGACCTTGTTTAGGACCTTTTGGGCAAGATCTAGGTAATATCTACCAAATCTAGGCTACAACACTATGCCAAGACTTTGTATATATAATTACTCATCAAATCGCAATTCAAATCCCAGCAGAGCTCTCTAAACTAGCTCCAATTCAAATCAAATTAAGTAAATTAGGCGCCAAGCAAATCAAATCTAGATAGACCTCTTCGGAAGATTTGAAAGGTTTACTGACATGCCTGCCCTCGACGCCCTCCCCCAGCTTCCATAGAGGCCGAAGTAGAGCTACTACAACGCCTGCGGAGTACGAATACCGCGCAGAAGCAATATTATCGCGATCGCGAGTTAAGATGAGGACGTCAATGTCAATGTTCTCCATAATCGAATCGGACTTAGTCAATCGCACTATCCATAATCCGGAATCTGGGCCAACCAGATTTGTCTCGTTCCCAGTTACCTCAGCAAGCTCAGACCATACACCGCCTAGGCGCGTCTCGTTGTAAGTGCTTACTAGTACTGACGATCGTTCGGGGAATACCGCCTAGTTTACCTATAAGCATAATTATGTTATAAGCCTCCGCTGCTTGGCGTTTAGCTTGGCGCGGTTGCTAAGTCAACTAAACTATACCGAAACCCTAACCAGTCCTCGAGATAACCACCGTTTAACTTCGGGATGCAGCCCATCTCATGCCATAATATACGGCTATGTTTACACCGCAGCCTTCTCTAAAAGAATCTCAGCATATTACACTGCCTTTAAGCTTTATAGGCGCGTCTTTAACGCCTCCGCCAACTAACGAAAAAGCCTTTACCCAAGCTCCCCGAGTTATCGCGCTTCTTTTTTTTTTTTTGAAATCATACACCGTTTTAGCTGCCCTAAGGGCGCTATGCCGGGTCTTCTATTTTACAGAGATAGATCCTAGGCAATTACCCGTCTTACTTGCAGCAATGATTCCGTAAGGCCCTCATCCACCTATCTATTACGTGGTGTAGGTATACAGTGCCTAGGAGAGAAGTAAACGCCTAAAATTGCTAAGTCTAAATTGAGAATTAAATGCTAGAGCAATATAATTATAAGGATATATATAAGTAGGGTAAGTTCCTATGCAAAGGAGATAATCGAAATTAAATAATTAAAAAGTAGTAAGTACGCAAATTACCTCCGTTCCGTGCCGTATATTAAAGCTAGGCCTAAAGATCTTGCTTTAATACTGTCCGTCTTTCGCCAATATCGCGTATAACATATTTACTACTAAGATACTTAGTTACTTCTAGTCTATTCCTAGCCTCCAGAAACTGCCCTAAGAGGCCTATTTATACTATATATTATGCTACCTTCTTTACTAACTATTCTAGGTTTAAGATCGATTTATAGCTTTAAGGTTAGCTATTAAATGGCCAAACTGCTTTCCTCAGATCCTTAAAATTGGGGTATTTAATTAGGATATGTTACCCTATTTATTTATCCCTATATATATACCTTAAGTTAGGCGCGCGTTTAATCCTATAAAAGTAGCTTTTAAGGGCTACCTTACCTATACGGATCTGTATAAGGGTAGTAGAGAAAGCCTTTAGTAAACCCCTATGCGCCCTTAGTCTCTACTTTAATATCTTTAGTACTAGTCTATATAGTTCTCTTCTAGTTTCTTATATCTCCTATTTATTTGCCTAGTAGTTTCCTAGTCTTACTTTAGTTGTTCTCTTTACTGCGGATAATAGGCTTTAGAGTAATAGAAAGGTAGGGGCTTTTAGTCTTATTCCTCTCTCTTTTTACCCTATTACTATCTTTGCCAAAATATCCGCTTATTTATTCCTATTAATGTCTATATATAATAGGACCTAGTATATTACTACCTGTATACTTAGCATCTATATAGCTTATAGTCTTTTATATACTCTATGGACCAGGTACTAGCCTAAGTGGTTTTATAATTTAGCAACTACTTATATTACTGCTTAATTATCCGTAAATATTATTAATCTTCTAATTATTAGTAAGTGCTTAAGTGCTAGGTTAAGAGCTAGCTATAGCCCTCTTAGCTCTCCCGCGTACACTATGCTGACTTAGTTTATTCCTATATAATTAGCTGCTTTAGCTCCTAGTTTAGGGATATACGTTAAAGCTCCTACCTTTCCGTTAATTTTACTGCCATCTATATATACTAATATATATCCTAGATTGTTTTTAGCTTCCTATATAATCTATTTATATTCTAGCTTGCCTACTTCTATCCCTTTAATAATATAGATCTTTAGTGGCTTAGTTTATAGGTAAATAATTCCAGACAGATTACTTCTATAGAAGGTGTCCCTTCCTTAAGGCGGAGTGCTACTATATATTCTAATTTCTAAAGAGGGCTGTACTATTTAAACTTTAGTAGGGCGGATCTCCGTAGTTAATAAATCTTATAGTATAACGGCGACCCCTTAATTTAGTTTAGAGAGGACTTAACCGCCTAATAGAGCGATATTTTAATTAGTGGAATATGCTTCTCTACTTCTAGTTCCGCTTTAGTAGTAGTTTTAAAAGCTCCTGTTATAAGGCAAAGTGCTTTATACTAAATTCGTAATAGAACTTAGTAGATATTCTTTATTCTATTTATAAAAATACGCCCTCCTTCTAGTATATACTAGTAGGAGGCTATATAGAACATACGTGGTATAACTATAGCTGTATAGAGTTGGCGTATATATCCGGTTATAATACCCTATATAGATTCTATAATGCCTAAAAGGTATATAAATTAGCTTATAGATCTTTCCGCTATATAGTCTAGGTGCGCTTTCCCTATTATCTTATTATCTAATATAACGCCAAGGTATTTAGCTTTTGTTATTAGTTATACTATTTAAGTTCTTCTATCCTTTAATATAAGCGCTAGAGGATACTGATATTTCTCTTTTAAGGCCTTCTTCCTAGGCCTTATAAAGTGGATAAGTTTATACTTTTATAGTGCGAATACTAAGGCGTATCTATATACCCACTTCTCTACTCTCTTATACAGCATTAATAGCGTCTTTATTATCTCTTCCATGTTTCTCCCGTTTACTATTATACTTGTATTATTAATATACTCTATAACTAGGCCATGCCTTAGTCCGTCTTTATTTATGGCAATATCTAAGATATTTGCGTTATAGAGAAGGTACAATATTAGCGATATTAGTGAGCCTTAGGGAATTCCTATTAGTATAGGGAATCTTTCTAATGTTCCTTCTGGTAGTTTAATATATATAGACCTTCCTATAAGGAAGCTTTAGATCTATTTAACTATTAGTATAAGGATTTTTTATTTCTGTAAATAGTAAATAAGCCTCCGGTCTAATATATTATTAAATACTCCGCTTATATTAAGTATAAGCAGGCTTACTATATCCTTGTCGCCCGTTTGCTATATGGCGTATATCTTCTCTAAAAGGAGATATACCGCGTATTTATAACCTGCTGCTGCTCTTCTACCTATATAGGTGCGTAGTAGGAAGCTATAGGCGTCCTATAAGGGGGCTTTGTAGACAGGGGCTATAAGGCACGATTGTAGAACAGGATAGATTGGTGAGAGAGACGAATCCTTAAGGAGGTAAGGCCTCTGAGATTGTGGAGAGTATATACTACGGGCATATACCTCTGGTGCGTAATCGGCGACTATCTAAGGGGCGCCTGGGGGTTGTTCTGAGGGCAACCTAAGGTGTCCGCAATAATATCCCTTATACGTCCGCTATAAAGAGCATCCGTTTTATAAGCACTTTATCTATAACCTTGCCTACTATATTTAATAAGGCTATTAGTCTATATATTTTAGGGTCCTTAAAGTCTCCTTTCTTTAGTTTTCTTAGTGCTATAGTAATTAATCTTCAAAAGTATATAGGGTAGTATCCTACTATAAGACATTAGTTAAATAGTCGGGTTAGTAGTTCTTTTAGTTCCTTTATAGCCTTATATAGTATATAACTTAAGAGTTAGTCCTCCCCTAGTGCTTTATTAGAGCTAGTTATCTTAATAGCTTTTTTTACCTTCTAAGTTTTAATATCTAGGACCTATAAGGGGTTTAAATATTAGTAGTTATGTAGGTCTTTCAGATCTACAGGCGGTAGTATTAGAAAGAAGGAAGCCTTAAGGGCTGTTATCTTTCCTTTTATAGTACGTTATGGGGTACCTATTGCGTTTCTAATATCCGGCGTAAACGTAGTTCTTATAATGTTCTTTTTTTAGGCCTAAGCGTATAGGGACTAGAGTCTCTTTATATCTTTAACCTCGCTTACTTTATTTCTATACTTTATTTTAGTTACTTTCCTATTAGCTTTATTCCTCTCTTACCTTACTATTTATAGTATAATATAGTTTTCCTTAATTAGGTGCTTGTTAAAGTGCCTATATATACGTTATTTTGCCTTAATTGCTTATATATATTTATCTGTCCATTCTAGTTTAGATTATAGGCTAAGCTTAGCTACTAGTATAGAGAGTTTTACGGCTTTAGTAAGGGTGTCTATAACTCTAATAATAATTATATTAATTTGGTCCTATAATAAAACTAGGAGTACTTTTAGGAGATCTTAGAGTACGTTATAGAAGATTTCTTTATTTATCTTCTTAAAGAGTTATCTAGTTAGCTCCTCTTTTTATTTTAGCTGGTATATAAATACTGTTTCTACTGGAAGGTGGTTAGAGCCTTTATTAGGCTCCTTATTAATTCCTATTTAGATTAAATAGTTTACTATATCTAAAGTAATAAAGCTAAGGTTAATTATTAAGGGGTTAATACCTACTCTCTTAGCTGGTCTTGTAATAAGCCCTAGCTTAAAGCCTAGCTTAAGCCCGTTATTTTCTGTTACTTTAATAAGATATTCCGCCGCTGCCCTATAATTATATCTAGCTTTAAATGCTTCCTATCTAGAGTAGTAGAGATTAAAGTCTCCTATAACTACGGTGCTATAATCTAGTCCATTTATTCTTTTTAAGGTATTATTTAGCTTTAGGAGTATATAGCCTCTTAAGAGACTGTCTAACCAATTATACGGTAGGAGGGGGTTTTGGGTTATAGATATTAAATACTATAATTATATACTATTGTTCTTCCCCTTAATTTGTAATTAATACTACTATAAAGTTGCTATTATAATCTATAATATAGAGGTATCTAATTAGAATGCTTAAGCCGTAACAGCAGCGAAACTAGCCTAAAAACCACTTAATAAAGCAACCCGATATCGGAATCCTATTCCCCGCACCAAGAAACCCTATAAAACCACGCCGCTCCCCATCTAGAGCATAGGGGACAATAGAGGGGCGCAGGCTCCCCGCTGGAGTTGCGAGAGTTGCGACGCATGGGAGCCGAACCACGAACTAGGTGGGCAATAACGTAAAAAGGACAGCTGCTAGTAATAGCAAAAATTAAAGGAAATACTTAAATAAATTAAAGACGATCTTATAAAAGAAGAGGAAGAAACTTTACGGCACTAGATACTTGCCTCTATTTAAGAGACAATATAGTATATTAAAGCCCTTTTAACACGTCTAGTCCCCTAGATAACCTAAGAATAAAAAACTAAGGCCTAGCTTAACCAAATTAAAGCTAGTATTAAGAAAATCCAAAAAGAAACGTGTAAAGGAGGACCCCTAGGCCTAGGAGTTCCCCTAGTATAGGTCTAAACCTAGGCAGCTGTCGCTACGTAGGCGGCCTATATGGTAAACGCAGTCGCGGCACTATAGAGAGCGAGTATACGCGTCTAGCTTAAGGAGCCCTAGGGCTATAAACCAGGGGAGCTTCTTAAGACTATTTAGAGAATAATACTAAGCGTATATACTGTACGCACCCTTAATAGTAGGGACGTAGATGTTTATATCCCCTTCTAAATAATAAAGGACTAAATCCTAAATGGGCTAGACGCGCCAGGACTTAAGATATTAAGGAAAGATTATCTCCTAGAAGTACCGGGAGTCCCGCTTAAAACTCTAATTAATAGCGAAAGGGATGTAAATAATTTAGAATTAACTTAATCTATTTATAAAGCTATAAAGCGCCTTATACCTAGGATAGCTATTAGCTAGATCTAATAGCTATATAACCCCAAAGCGCAGGCGAAATACTAGGCAAACTTTAGTAGCGCCTAGAGAGAACCTAAGAAGACTAGGGGAATAATTATAATTAGTATCCTAACCTAAGCAATTTAATAAAAGATTGTAAAAAGTGGGATAGTTATTAAATCCTAGCTTTTTAAGACTAGGCTATTTAAGAATAGCGTAATTATAAAGTAATACTACCGCTATAATTAATGGGGGCATATATAAAGCGCATGTAGAAAGTAAATAAAATATAGGTAATATATAGGACCACATAATACCACAGATTGCCTTAAGGAAAGGGTATCCTATATTAACTATGGTAAAGCCTATAAAGTATAGTAAAAAAAAGAGTGTAGGACCTTTTTAAGCTACCTTAAAGGTATCTAAATAAAGAGGATAGCCCTCTTAACGTAGTCGCTCCATATATAAGAAGCTGTAGAAATAATATACTAACCCTTAATACTAGGAAACCTTATAATTAGCACTAATAAGAAAAGAGGACGGGAAATGTCTTACCTAGGGACCTAAGAATAACCACTTAAACGGGGACTAGGCAAACTATCTTTTATTAAAATAGTAAGTAGAGACAGATTATAATTAAGGCTCCGGCTTTACGCTAATAGAGTAATAATAGTTAATAGCGAAAATAAAGAGGAATAGGATATAGATATAGATAAGCCTATACCTACTTTAAATAAGTAAGTATATAATTATCTAGTATAACTGCGGAAATGCAAACTAAGAGGCGTATTGCCCCTTCTTTAACAGCGTTACGCTAGCGGACTACTAGGTTCTTATAATTTAGGAGCTGGTATATAATAGATATACTAAATCGATATACTGCCCTAGGGGATTTACACTTATATATAACGCTCTCCCTATAATAAAGGTCTGCTTTATAATTAGCTGGAATATTAACGCCGCGTATTAAAAGCGTAGATAGTACAGCCCCTTTACCGCAGCCCTCTAGGTACGCCTAAAGGGGCTAGAGGCTATAATTATTAATATTTATAACCCGCGCGAAGATGGCCCTTAGATTAGGGCATAGCCTAAGGTTAAAATAGCTATTAAGGAAGCTAAGGGAGAAATTATACTCTTAGGTAACTTTAACGCCCACTACCCGATATAGGGTGGAAAGTATATAGCTAGCGAAGAGCAGGCGGAATGTCTTCTGGCCAAAACCAATGCTAAAGGCCTAGTACTTACTATACTAAAAGGAGAGCCTATATAGAAAAGAGGGCAATAGGAAAGTGTAATAGACCTCACATTTATATCACCAGATCTATATAGAAAAGTTAACTTCTATAGTATAGTTAAGGAATAGGCCCTTATAAAAGACTATATACTAATTTATATCTAAATTAATAACGCCGGCTGTCCGCTAGCGGAATGCTAGTGCCTTGCCCTTAAGAAGCTAAACTTATAGGGCTTTCTCTAAAGCATCTAGGAGCTTAACTAGACTATATTTAAAGACCCCTTTTAAGCCCTTTAGGAAGGGATTAAGTAAGTACTTAAAAAACACTGCCTATAAGCATAGCCTAGCTAGTAGGCCTATTAAAAATAATCGCTATAGGCTATATAGCTCTACGCTAGCGCCTAATAGGCGCGACAATAGCTTTAAGCTTATAATAACCCCGAGGACTACTAAAAATATCTAGTACCAAATAACTAACTGCAAAAAGAGATTAGGAGAGTTAGTTGTAATAACTAAAGACACTTTATTTATAAACTTATTAAAGACTAGTTAAAACCATATAATAAGGGACTTTAGACTCTATTAAAATGAAGTAGAAAAGTAAGCGTAGCAAAGGCGGACCTCTATTTACTAGACCTTAGGAGGTCTACTAAGGATCCCTTAATAAATAATAATATTATAAAGGCTAATATCCTTATAGCTAAGTTCTTTTCTAAAACTGGAATAGCAGACCTTAGCGATATAGAGATAATAAGGGAATAAAATGTGCTTAATATTAGCCCCACTATCTTAATAGAAGAAATTAGTAAGCTTATTAGGAGTCTTCTAAATAGAAAAGCTTTAGGGCTAAATAGTATACCAAATAAGGTCCTTAAAGTGGTTACCCTAGTTATTATAAAAGATTTAGCAGAAGTAGCTAGTTATTGCTTTACCAGCGGAATAATACTAAAAAGCCTTAAAGAATCTATAACTGTAGTATTATATAAAGAAGGAAAGAAAGATTATTTTTTCCTAGGCAGCTATAGACTAATTGCCCTTAAAACCACGCTAGCAAAAGTCCTAGAAAAGTATATAGCTAATATTATATCTAAGGCTGCGGAGGAGTATAGGCTACTCCCTTAGAACTAGATAGGAGTAAGGCATAAATAATCTATACTATTAATGGTAGGACTACTTAGCTCTTGCGTATAGACGGCGTAGCGAACACGCCGTGGGTATATAGTGTTAATGCTAAGCCTAGACTTAGCAGGGGCATTTAATAACGTCTCCTATAAAAGGCTCCTCTATATTCTAAAAAAAAGGGCTTTTTAAAGTAGCTTATAGACTTTATATAAAGCTTCCTAATAGCATATAAAACCTATATTAAGTTTATAGAATATAAGAGTAACTAGATTTAGATATAGACAGGTATCCCCTAGGGGTTACCCTTATCACCAATCTTATTTCTCTTTTTTATATTAGAGCTATTAGAGGAATTCTAGCGCCCCAATAGTAGCACGCTGGGGTTTAGCTTTGTAGATAACACAAACCTTATTACCTAGGGGGACTCCACAGCAAAGAACTGTCAATAATTAGAGGCTGTCTATAACTACTACTGTAAGCTTTGCAGTGTGTGGGAATTGAACGAGCGACTTAATTGTAAATCTATGGAAATCAAGTGGTATAAATACATGAAAGTAGACCCCGAACTCCGAAGCCCAT
>Ga0307515_10024381_pt1 | contig 10543 bp, 3 predicted proteins | sample 17_EM_MG_FD_194513 | JGI IMG/M metagenome (GOLD analysis project Ga0307515, IMG submission 194513) | Populus trichocarpa ectomycorrhiza microbial communities from riparian zone in the Pacific Northwest, United States - 17_EM | ecosystem: Host-associated > Plants > Roots > Unclassified | place...
GTCTATGTATAAATATCTAGTGCTTATTTAAACGTATATTTACTATAAAAGGTAGTAGGAGGTTTTATATCTTATATTATAAGTTTATATAATTAATAGCATTTTAGAGCATTTTAGGGCATTTTAGGATAGTAGATATATTATATATACTAGCATCTAGCCGCTTAGCAACGTTAACTTATCTCGCTATTTATCTATTTAGTGTTATATAAAAGGTTAATATTCTACTATAATATTTATTACGTTAGAGTCTCTTAAATTTAATATCTTTATTTTAGATCTATTTAGAACTATATACAGTTTTATAATATCTTACTCCCTACCTAGTACTCTAGTAAGAGATTATTTAGTTAATAATACCTTTTCTCTTACTAATTAAGGGAGGAAAAGACTTGTACTTTCTAGTAGTAGTAGGCTATACTTATTAGTAACATTTTTAATAAATTACGGTGTTTAAGTTTCCGTTTACCTATAATATAATTAGCCTACCTATAGTAAAGTGCTTTTACTTTACTACTTACTTCTCTTTTCCCTTACCCTTTTATATATCTATATACTTGTATTATAAACTATAAGAGCTTAATAGTACTAGACTATTACCTGGCCTATATTAAGAAATAGGCTAGGTAGGGTAGTCCCCATAACTTATACTATACCGCGTCTTTCTCTATAGGTTAGTTTTATTACTATAGATTTACCCTTATACGCGCTTAACCTATAAAGTATATAACCGTATACTTTACCACTAAGGCCTTACTTATATAATTTTATTAGGGCGCGCCTTATTTCCTTACCTTTACTAATTAACTTAACTTTACTAGCCACCTACCCTTACTTCTACTTTACTGGTATCTACCTCTATAACTAGTGCCTTTATAGATCTATCTAAGCTATAGAGCCTTATAACGTAGTAAGTTAGCTACCTTATTTTTGGCCTTAGCTATATAATAGAGAATCTATATTTACTAATACGTTTATATAGACTACCGCTTAATATAGCCTACTACTAAAATGGACTTACCCACTAATTATTTTATAACTTGCGACGTTAACTATGTCTATAACTATAAAAAGTTCAATAAAGGCGTTATAGTTTTTAAAATTACTTTAACTATAGCGACTATAGGCTCTAGTATCTTATAAGGTAATAGTAAGGGCCCTATACTTAATAAGCCTTTTCTTTTAGAGCTTAGTAGTCTATACCTCTCGGCTAATAACGCTCTAAAATGCTATCTCTATTTATTTACCGGCTATATACGCGCCAATTATCCTCTTAAAAAAGCTTCTTAACTTTATTATATCTGCGGTAAAGCTAGTTATCTTAAAGCTAACTGCCCTAACCCTATATATAATAATTATAAGGAAGCTAGTTATCTTAAAAGTAACTATTCTAGTATAATATGCAACTAATATGGTGCTATAGGCCATAAAAAGCGAGACTGTTCTTAGCTATTAGGTAAAAAGAAGCGGACTTACCTAAACTATAGCTCCCTAGACTATTAAACTATTTTCTATAGTTAGGTATATAAGAACTATAAAGTTATAGGGTATAATATTAATGATTATATAAGTAGACCTACTTTAATTTGGGTGATAGACGCCGCAACCGCTTTAAGTAAGGTAGATATACTAGGTGCTACTACTTTAAGTATAGCTGCCACCTCTTTATTACCTAAACCTCTTAATATAGCCGGCTTTTATCTAGTAGCGGATGGCCTAGTAAATAATCTAAATACCTATATAGAGGATAGCAATTCTATAATAGCTAAACCTTTAGATATACTCTAGCTTCTAAATAATAACTACCTTATAGTTTAGTTTATTATATAAATTATTAAAGAGCATATTATAGTATGTAGTATTACGTTTTAGGTGTCTTATAAGACCGGTAGAATACCTACTTATTATTTATATAAGACGGCGTCTATCCAATTCACAGATGCTAACATCGCCGGTGACGTTAAGGTTAATACTACTAATACTACTTCTCCGGTTACTTAACGACTATTATATCTAACTATACTTAAGCATCTTACTTATATTCTTCCGTAAGATACTATAACCCTATAACTTTACTATATTAGGTTTGTTATTGCCTCTAATAAACTTGCACTAGGTATAAGTACGTTACTTAATAAGTACTTCTTTGTTAATGGGGACTTCGGCCTATTTACGCTATAAATCTATAAAGCTTAGGATATACTGTTAAATAGTTTTACGGTTATTATCCACTTCTTTATACTAGGCACTAAATAGCTTAATAGTTATATCGCGAGCCTAAACGCGAGCCTATAGCAGCAAAGCGTTAATAATCCTTTAAGTTGCTAGTAAAAGAACCATAATATAAATGTCTAGCTTAGTATATAGCTTTTAGTAGAGGACCAACTATTATACAAAATCCCTGTAAGGTATTAGTTTAATAGCGTTCTTAAGTATTTTATAGTCTAGTTTTATACCGTAGTTATAAGCCTTAAGGCCATTAATTAGAACCCCTAGGTACCTACTATTATTTATTTTATTACCTTTTTAGGTAGCGCGGACTAAGTCTACTACGCTACCATCTAGATAGTTAATAGTCTTACCCTTTGCACTAACTCTATTATTAATATCTTATTCCTAGGTAAAGACGTAAATAGCTAGGCTAGCTAGAAAGGAGTTATTATTAACCTTACTCCCTTTAGCTCTGGCTATAATTACTATGCTTTTATTTTTTTTAACTATAGGTGGGTTATAAGTTTATATTAAACCCCGTATTCGCTCCGGAGTATATCCTAAGCAGTAATAACTTTATAACAGTTAGTAACCTAAGTAAGGCCCTAATTATGGTATAGGGTATTAAATATCTTGTAACTAAGCGTGTCCCTAAGGTTGGAATCTCTTAAAAGATTAATACTTTACGCCACCTATAGTAAGGAGGCGATAGTTTCTATATTAAGCGCTAAATTGCGCTATTTAATAACTTTATAGATCTCCCGCGTATTAATTACTTTAACTATAATATCGCTAAGTATAGGAAGAACTCGGTTGATAATGCCCTTAAGGCTATCTTACTGCTACTTAACGAAGAGTAAATAGGTGCCTATACCACGCTTAAACATATAATAGGCGGTATTTTGCTAATATAAGGCCCTAGTGGTGTCGGGAAATTAACCTTCCTAACTATCTTAATACGATACTAGTATTAACTTAGGTCGCCCTAGTAGGATCCTACTAAAATCTAGGTCCTATCGCCGCTTAATTACTAACTAGATATACTAGCTAAGATAATTAATAATATGCTTATAGAGGACTATAAGGCACTAATTATATAAGGCTGTCCCGCTAAATTTCCTATTATTCTTCGCCGCTATATACGCTTAACGGAAACTAAGGTCTATAAGTAGGATATTATTATATAGCAAACAGCGGCAGGTATTAATACTTATCTTAAGTATTTTAAGGAATAGGATAACTATGCTATAATTAACAAGGACGCGTCTATGCTAAATATAGCATTCCTACTCTACCGTACGTTTAAGGCTAGTAATGCTACTAGCTTTAATAAGTAGTTATAGGTTATAGATTTGTCTAAAGGTTAGTAGTTGTTACGCCTTATAGGTGTTCTAGATAGTAATAAAAACCTATATTCTATTACAGACCCTAATACGACTAAATACGCCAAATTCCGCTAATACTTGCACTAATTTGCGTTTGGTAATAATATAACGCAAGATAATAAGATAAGATTAACACTTACGGCTAACGTAGTTATTATAGACCTGGCTAAGAAGGCTAATATTATTCTTATAATACCTAATATAGTCTCGTAGACTTATATATATTTTATTAGCGCTATATATATATATAGTTTTCTATAATAAGGCCAGGAAGGCGTCTAAGCTAGATAGTCTTGCTAGGTTTACTTAAAGCAGACTATATTTAATTTAGGGAGGTCTATAGATCTAGGCTAGCGACCCTATACCTTAGGTTCTCCTTAGTAATATATACTAACTAAAACCAATCCTTAGTCCTGATTTTAATAATCCGTTCTACTATTAGAAATCTATCTCCCTCTATACGCGTCTCCTTGCGGCTAATATAGATATAGTATAGTTCTTGCTGCAATATTAATTTATTAAAGATATTATATATCTTATAAATACCGTCCTACTATAGAGCTAGCTTTAGATAAGCCTAATAGTTAAAAACTAAGAGTAGTTAAAGCTGGCGGTAAGCTTTTTTAAGGATATATTACGCTGCGACCACCCTATCGCCTTCCTCGCCGTTAATAGTACTATATAGGTAAACGAGCTTAGCTAATTAACGTATAACCTAGTTTACGCTTAATACGCATTCTAGGTAGCTATAGCGCTAATAAACTTTAAATTTAAGCTATTAGAGGTTAGCCTTACCGTTTTATATATAGCCTAACTTGCCGTCTACTCCGCAGCGCTATATGCGCTTAAAGAATAGTACTACGCCTAGTAAGATAGCAGTAAGTGGCGGGAATTTACGCTAGTAGTTAGCGAGATTAAAGTCTTTACCGTTAATAGCATCTAAGGCGGCTAGGTGGAGTTATTAGTATATAATATAATAGTTACCAGTCCGCTAAAATTTGTCTAGGATACGGCAAGAAACCTTTTTATAATTACTAAACTATAAGCGGGTCTTATTATTGTTGGTAGTCCCTAAATAGTCTATAATTATTATGCCGGCAATAAGACCTTTATAAATACCACGTATTATAAAATTAAGAAGTGGTGTAAGGATAATAAGGTATTTATTAACCTTAAGAATCCTAAGCGGAAAGAGCACTTTTAGCAACTTATCGCCCTGTTTAATATTAATAAAACTATATAGCATATCTACCGCTAGCATACAGCCGATTATACGCCCATTTTATATAGTATAGACGTTAACTTTAATATTACTATCCCTGACTTCGCGGGTGTAGTAAATATTAGTAGCACTAGTAATTATACTAAAGCGTAAAACGAAGCTAATAGAGAGGGCACTAATAATAACAGCTAGGGTGGTGCCGGTAATAATAACGAGGATGTTAGTGGCGTTAGAATATAAGGAGGGTGGTAATAATAGATATTATAGACTTTATTAGTAGTAAGACCCTTAAATAGGGACACTAAATAGAAGTTAAGAGCGGTAGTAGCTATAGGCCTTTAATATTTATAATTTTGCTATAATACTAGGTAAAATACGGCATATTATAACATTATGTGTTATAGCTAAATAAGATAAACTCTTAATAATTATAATCTCTAAAATAGATAAGAGTATTATAATAAAGACAGCCCGATTTATAAAGCCTAGTAATCCTAATTTCTATCCCTTTTAGGCTAGCGGTTAATTAATACTAATCCGTAATCTAGATTTTAAGGGGTTATTTAGTTGCAATCTATTACTTTTAAATATAAACTAAAAGTTTAGTAGAAAGAACGCGTTCCTTCTTAATTTAACACGCGTCTATAGCTTTACGGGTTATACGGATATATATAATCTAAAGCCTGTAGATTTAATCTAGAGTTTAAATAAGGAGCTTTAAGCTCTTAATTTAAACTAATGCTAAGACCTTAGTTTAGATTCTGTATATAGTAAAGTTGCTAACTTTTTAGTAACTTTTAGCGTGTTTTTTAGAACATTAAAATTTTATAGCTAAATTTAAGTTAAATTAGAATTTAACTGAATAGTTACCTTAGAATTAGATTAGAGCTCTGGATTAACTCTATTCTAAAGCCCTTATTTTAATCTAAACTTATAACTAAATATTCCCTAAATACTTAACCAGTTAGATTATAGTCTAGATATCTCGCTAACAACCGTAACTATTATTAATTACTCTCCGTATAGTATAGGCCGCCTTTATTTTTACTAAACTATAATAACCTTAAATAGGATCTAATCCTTTTCTTACTATAGCTGCCGCTAAGGTAACGTGACCTAACGCCCTCTTCTGCTTATATTGGGTATGCTATTCCTAGTATTAGTACGCCGTTACTATATCTTAAGAAACTTATCGCTAATGCTATAGGCCTTTAGAATGATACCTATTCTACTATACTGGCTACTAGTTAGTAAAACATAGGACAAATATAATGTTTATATAGTTGCCCCTAATAGAAGAGCCTATAGTAAAGGTAATTCGCTATACTACGTCTAGATAACCTAAAATTATATATATAGGTAATAATCTTAGGGCTTCCTAGTGTAATAGAAGGTCTTACTATAAGGCAAACTTAACTGAAGTCACTATCTTTACGTAGATTAGATTAACTATAATTAATTAATACCTTTTAGCCCGCCTAGCGAAATATATTACGCTAAAAATAGGGCTAGATAAACGTTAGTAATATATTACAATTATAATAAATACCTATATACTATCTCTGTGGATAGCCGTAAATATAACCTAGCCTACCCTATAATAAACTGCCCTTAATAGAGCAGCCCTTAAGGCCCTATTATTTTAGATAGGTATAGTCTCTATATAGGCGGCCCATATTCACTCCTTATTATAATTTACCCCGGCCTCTAAAAACATCTTAACTAGTAGCTAATATTTAACTATACGTAGGTCTTAAGGCGTATTAGACAGCGACACTAGACTTAAGGCCACGTCTATACTTAGGACTAAGTTTATACTATTTAGTTTCCGCCTACGAAGTAGTATAACGAGTTATTTAAGATTATAGCCGCAGTTCTATGTATAGTTAAGCTAGAACAAACTCTACGAGTTTGTGGTAGCTATATACCCCCTTTCCGTATCTACTATATAGTTAATACTAGGCCGCCCTAGCACCTTTATCTTTTTATATATATTTAACTATACGCGGGCTAGCATATTTTATATAGCCTTATATACCTATAGCGTTAGTACCTTTTTATATTCTACTACCTAACGGATAACTTTCTAGATCGCCTACTCGCGTAGTAAATTATTTAGTTATCCGCGAAATAAAACGTTTATAATGCCGTCCTTAATAATAACCTACTTAAAAGTCCGCTTAATAGTATTAAGTCTCTTTATAGTAATACCTAAGCCGGTAATAAGCTGTATATCTTTTTACGGGTCTATAGCGCTCGTAGAGTTATACTACGCCGTATTTATGGCATACTGCTATTATATATTGCGTCCCATTATAAAAAATAGTCTAGTATCCTAAGTAGGGAATAGTGGTATTTAGAATCCTATGCTTAGTATAATAGAGAGGCGGCGTAACGTTAGCAATAAGTAGAGTTTTTTTAGCCTAATATAATATAATCTAGCGTAAATTAGCGTAAAACATAACGGGTTACGCTATTTAGCGCGTTAGTATCCACGGATATCGCCATGCTTTTACTATACTCCTCTTATCTTAACTAGCTTATAATATAGCATAAGCTATAAACACTACTTTAAATATACGGTTCTACATAAATATTATTTTTAGCCCCTTTCTAACTAAACTATAGCAAATTATAGCTTAATACGGCAATTTATAAATAAGCTCTATCTAGTAGTAATATAGAAAGTACGGGACTAAAGTAAAAAGCACGGGTGGTCTAATCTATTATAAATAATATTGTCTAAGACAACAGAAACGGAAGAAGGGTAGATAAGAGGGCGTTAATATTAAAGAGATAAACAATAATACACCCTTACGCTATTAAAGCTTAGAGGAGTATTAGATAGCCTATTATAGGGCTAAGCTAGAGCAATATAATAAGTAGCCACTTATATAATATATAGACGACGATGCAATATTATACTATTAAATCTTAAAAGGGCATTATATAACTAATTATAAGGCCAAATCGGAGTAAGGTAATAAGTGGCCACCCGTATAAGCTCTAGGTGATAATATTATTAATAAGCTAAATAACGGAGCTGCGGATACGCACTATAACAATAATTCCGCAATATTTAATAGGGTGCATAACCTAGTAATAGTTAAGACTAATTAGTAAACTTTAACTAGAACATCTATAGACGTCTTTCGGACTAAAACATTTAAAAAGGCCACTAGCTATGCCGCGGGAAAGCCTCTAAGATAGAACTAAGGAAATCCGCAAACTGCGGACGATACTATGGCAGTATACGACATTATACCGCGTATTAAGCGTACTAGCAGTATACTAAATAAGACACCTCCCCCGTTTTATCCATTTAGTAGTAAGGTAGAATATATATAGGTCTTATAATAGGTAAGCTACGGGACTTCTAATCGCGCTATTAATAAGTAGTTTAACGATATTAGGCTTTAGGGAGTGTTTACTAACTATTTTTCTTACTAGAGTGCTAATAATATTAAAGCAAACCTATTTTTAAAATAGATATAATCTAAGAGTAATTAACCGCAGTAAATTAAAACAATTATAACCGTAGGGGACTAGTAGCTACTAGTATGTTACTGAAATGCTCTAGAGATTATATCCTTCCTTATTAGTTATAGCCCTTTCTAAGGAGATATAACTTTCTTATTAGTAAGGTAGTACTTATTAGTAGGAATAAGAATATACAATAAGCTTAATACGGCAGACTAGTGGTAGGAGACGCAAGAGCAGCTACCGCTTGGCATAACTATAGTACTAATTATATTAGCTAGTAATAAGACCTAATTAATATAACACGCTGGCAGCAAGAAAGTATGGCCGCTCTATATTTTAATTAGAAATATTAAACTACGCGTTTAACGATCTATAAATCGACTAGCCCTATTGCTACTTATATACCTTCTGGTCTATATACCTAGCAACTAAACAATGTAACTAGTAGTATAATACGAGACCCTTACGGCTATCCTTAAACGTATGCTTTAGCGATAACCCTACTACTAGTACGGTTATACTAATAATGCCTATAGTATTAGAGAAAGCTAGTAAAGAAGGAGTATATCTTTTATACGCGGATGGCTAGGGTTAATACTGCTTTCTACTTCTAGCTATATTTATGGCCAATTATAAAGATGTTACGGAACGAGGGTAGTGGCTACAGAGTGTATGTATTTAAGGAGTCTATAAGACGTTGCGCGATTAATTGTAAGGGTCGAGGGCGTAAGGAGGTGATATACCTACGCGTAGCTGACATAAGCTGTACGTAAGGTGTACGCAAGAGTACGGGGCTCTCCTATGGAGGCCCCTGCGGTGGGGTTCTGTAACACTACCCCTCCTCCTATAGAGGCGGAGCTCTGGCGATGCTATGGTTACTATATATATATAGAAGGGACACTTAAGGTATAGAAAAGAAGAAAGGGGGGTATTGCTAAAGGTTTAAAACAATATTATATAATAAGGCTTGGCATCTAAGAATCTAACTAATTAAATAACTTTAACCGCTGGTTAAAGTTCCTGGACATCTTAACGATATTCCGGTTATATAATCGCACTTTACCGTAATTTAACGGTAATTTACCCTTACGTGGTAATGTACAATGGTTTAACTCTATAAGGGCTCCTATAGAGGATTAGGTATAAAATCTCTACTTAGGCCTAGTTTCTATGGGTTCGCGTAGTAAAAGTTGCTAATTAGATCCTTTGCATTTTTAAAGTCTTCCTATAGTTACTATTCTAGCTAATTTATATCGAATCCTGTGTATATAGCTCTGTAGTAAAGCCGTTGTCCTCTGCCTTTATTAAAGTATTTAGAGTTAATAATTTGTTTAATAGTCCACTCCTTATAGTTCTTGTCTTCGTTCTTGTCTCGGATTAGTACTAGTAGGGGTTTAGGCTGTATCTACCCTAGTAAAGGGTTAGGCTAATAGAGGTGTAGTAGCTATAGGTAAAATATAGGCTATATCCTATAGGTGGCTAGGGTAGGCGGGAGTTCTAGCTTATATGCGGCTCCCCTATTAATGACTTATTTAATTAGATAGGGGCCGAGGTTCTTATAATTAAGTAACTTTATAGGCCTCTATGTAGAGATATTTCGTATATCTAGCTATACCCAGTCGCTAACACGTATCTCCGGTGGTGGCGTTCTATAGTAGTTAGCGAAGTAGGCCTACTTTGCTTAAGCCTAGGCCATTTCTCCCTTATAGTAGTTAAGTAGATATTTTATATGGTCTATATGCTAGTTGGCAAGTAGCATCTTAAGGCGTTTTCTATATAGCAGTTTCTTATTAATAGGTTCTAGTAGCTCTATGCTGGATTGGGGGTAATAACCCTTATTCGCGAAGAACGGGGTAAGTCCTATAGTAGTTAAGATATAGTTATTCGCTGCGAATTTACCTAGTAGAAGGTAATTTACCCAGTTATCTTAACTATAAGCAACTACCTGTTATAGGTACGCTTTTATGCTGGTATTAGCGTTTTCCGGTTGCCTAGTAGTTTTATAATAAAAGGATATAGATATTTTAACGGAGATGCTAAGGCGTTAGCAGATTTGTCTCTATATATTAGAGTTAAATTATATGCCTTAGTTAGACGTAATTAAGTTAGGTAGCCTATGTAGTTGGTAAACTTTATAAAGGAAGGCGTTAGTAACGTTGCTAATGGCTACGCCTTTAGTTAAGACGTAGTGGCGCTCTTTTATAAGTTGGTATATTATTATAAGGATGTTCTTATAGGTACG
>Ga0307515_10024383_pt1 | contig 10542 bp, 9 predicted proteins | sample 17_EM_MG_FD_194513 | JGI IMG/M metagenome (GOLD analysis project Ga0307515, IMG submission 194513) | Populus trichocarpa ectomycorrhiza microbial communities from riparian zone in the Pacific Northwest, United States - 17_EM | ecosystem: Host-associated > Plants > Roots > Unclassified | place...
CATTAATTTGCAACTAATTAAACGTCCATTTTGCTGCAGGGACTGTTGCTATGGTTTCTTGCTAACCGGTTCTGGGGCAATTCATCCTCCACCGTGATTATACTACTTTATCTGATGATGGTACTAGCAACTGTGGGCAAGGCAAGTCAGGATCCTTGTTTAAAAGCATTTCTACGTGATCAATTAGTCGAGCATAAACCTAACCTTAACGCAGATAAGGACCAAGCGGACGAGGTTCCCAGTAAACCAGACATCAGTATAGATTATGACAAAGCTGAGGTTCGAAGAAAATTTTGGAGGCGTATTGCTTCTACGGTGGGCACTGTCTCGTCTGTGATAATGGCCGGAGGTTCTGATCAGAGAATGATGACTTCTGCAATTTCATTTTCGGTTATGGCATTGGCTGGTTTAACCTTTGCGTTAGGAAAAAGCTTTTACTACTCCGACAAACCAACTGGAAGCCCTCTTATCGTTATTTATAGAGTTCTTAAGGCAGCTTTTGTGAAGCGTCACCTGCAACACGCTCGTGAACCCAATGACTACTACATGAATGATAGTGGTGGATTGCTTCTATTGCCCGACATTCGAATCATCAGGTTGGTGTAGTATTGTGATTCCCGTAGCCCATTTCAATGCATGGGTTATGGAATTTGGATGAGATAGATAAAGTGTTTATGGATCTATATATGCCACCATGATTTCCCTTTGGGTAGGGAGGACAACAAGTCCAACTTAGTATTGCATCTGTAAGCCTTATAGTTGCAAAACAGGCCCTTCCCCAAGGTCCAAGCAGTGACAGTATCACTTTTTCTTTCCCTATATCTCCCCTGCTCTCTTTCTTTTCCCTTCTGATCTGATCTTCTGAGGTGGTGTACACAGGTGGCTGGACAAAGCTGCTCTTTTAGAGATATCCAAGTCCCTCTCAGCTGAAGAACAGGAGCAAAACGGGAGACTTTTCCCAGTCCGAGATGTGCAACAAGTAAAGCAACTACTTGCATTGCTTCCTATGTGGACAGCACTCCCCATCCACGGCCTCGTTCTGGCAACGGGTTCGACTTTCTTCGTTGTGCAAAGTGAAAGCCTCGATTCTGATCCTGTTTTGTCTATAAATGTTCTGTTTCTACTTCAGGGTTTCGTAACAGTTATAGTTCCATACGTCCATGACTTTTTAGTATCCGGATGGATTAAAAAACTTCCGATGCATCATGTTGGACCGATATGGATTCAAAAACTTCTGAAGCATCGTGTTGGACTTGTGAGAATCGCAATCGGGATAGCGTGCTCTATAAGCTGTTGCATGGTATCAATGCTGGTTGAGACTCGTAGATTGAATCTTGTTAAAACACGTGGAGTTGCTGAACCATTTCCAATGAGCACAGTATGGCTGGTTCCACAGTTTTTCCTGATAGGACTCGTAGAAGGACTGGTTGCTGATGGCTTAGCTGATTTTTATAATATCCATGTTGATGAATCTTTGGAACATTATGAATCGCCATTCAACGAGTCTGCAATTGGCGTTGGGAAATTCCTGAGTGCGGCACTTGTTCTTACTTTGTCAGGCAGCTGGTTTCATGACACTCTGAATACAAGTCATCTGGACAAATATTACATGTTGTTAGGTATTCTAAGTTCTGTGAACCTATGCTTTTATCTGCTTGTCATGTACGCCTACGCATGGAAAGCCCTTCAAGTGAATGGTTCCCCTGACCCTGAAGTCTCGACTTAGATCACTCTCCTCTCTACGCTTCAATGAAATTGCCGGCAAGGTAGCTTTCTTTCCGAGCTGTCAAACTCCAGTTGAAACATTGAGTACGAACACGCCCTTATTGAATCTCTTCAGATAAGTGTTTGCTGAAAGATTTGAAGAAATTGGTATGAAACACAATCCCGTAATTAATTTCAGAGCTGTATTAATGACTTTTTACAGGTTCCTCTCCCCTCCTTCTCTCTCTCTCTCTCTCTCTCTCTCTCTCTCTCTCTCTCTCTCTCACACACACACACACACACACACACACACACACTCTCACACTCAATGTTTACTTCTTTAGTTGCAAATCCACCAAGGACGAGGAGCAAGGGCTGTTGTATCGGAGAAGCCTTAAGCTAGATCATCAAATTATAGTTTTTATTCCTTGACACTCGTGCTCTCCATCAATTTGTCAATCTTCAATTGACGACTCTGCCATTAATTGATAGAAGTTTCGGGCACGTGGCTTAGTTTTTCTATTTTTTTTTAATTTTTAGGTTTTTTTTGTTAAATTTTGTCAGATTGATTTTTTTTTCTTAGTGATAGTTGTCTATAGAAGAAAAGGGGATTTGCATTCACTTTTTCCATTTAGTTTAGGCTTTTAATATTGGGAAAATAATTAGATTTAAAGTTTTCAATCATGCTAATTATATAGAGAATGTTTGACAAGAATGATGAAAAATAACTTTTGATTTTGAATCATAATTAAAGAACCATTTTTTTTTTAAAAAATATAAATTTAATAACAATAATTTAAAATAAATATAAGTTAAAACTATGATGGTAAAAGCGACTTAAAACTTTTTTCTTAAAAAGAAAACATTTTTTTTTAAAAAAAATATAATATAAGTTAGAATTTATAAGTTAAAAATTCAAAGTTGGCTATACAAAGTCAAGACAGAACCCATAATAGAGACTCGGGCAAGCCACAAAGAGGGCTATAAAGAAGGAACTTCCATTTATTATTGTCTTTAATTATGGAAAATAAAAAAAAAATCAAAATAAAGAAAGTGAAGTACAATTAGGAAAAATGCTAAAATAGGAAACGTGAAAATTTCAACAAATTAATTAGAAGATTGGAAATAATTCTTTTAATGAAAGGATTTGTTCTATTTGCCTTAATCAACTACGACATTGTTCTATAATAGGAAAAAATGCAAATATTTCTCATAAAATTAAAAGATATATAAAATGTGAATTAATTAAAATACTGATTTGTTTTTTACACACACTACACATATATGAGATATTCATTCCAAAAAACATGATAATTATTTTTTTTCACAAAAGTAAAATAACAAGAATAAAACATCTTTCTTTCTTTCATAGTTGTTTTTTTTTGCAAAAATAAAATGCTTTAAAAAAATTTTTATTTAAAAATACATTAAAATATTTTTTTATTCTAACATCCAAAAATCAAAACCATAAAACATTAAAAAAATATTAATTTAATTTTTTTAAATGCACTCATTTAAATAAGAAATAAAAGTATCCCGCCCAAGTAATATATCCGGGCCTAAGAAAGCCCAAAACACAAGCGTGGAATCCGAAGAAACTTTCTTACACAGAGCTCCAAGTTATAACAATCTCGGTATTCTGTTGTTCTCTTAGTCATTGGCAATCGGAAATGAACTGATTTTAGAGCATGAACGCCTCGGGAGTATTAGCATAGAGAAAGGAAAATCCTGCTAAGAATTCATAAAGCATCAGTGAGAAATTCTGCCAACATATAACATGGAAATCTTATTCTGGTATCACTGTTGTCAACATAATAAGAAACGTTTTCTTAGTTATGGTACCTTATTGTGCTGGATGAATGAAATAAAAGCTCAAGGATAATTGCCTTTTCATTTGATCTTTCAAAATTCATCTCTATCTCAGTGTTGTGAGAAATCCTTGACCAGTCTTCCACTACCTCCCGTTGCCACCTTTTTGCAAGCAAGGGACAGAACTCGAGAAAGATGGCATGCCTTCTTTTAGCATGGCTTGGAGCTTAGAGCAGAAGTGGATTCTGAATTCTGTGAGCGAGGTTAGATGATTGAGTCCTTTGTACTCCAGAGACTTCAGCTTTTGGCAAAAGTTAATGAAAGGGAGGTAAGTGAGGAAACCTGAGAATTAACATTTGGAACCTTTCTGTTCTCAATTAAGTTCAAATAAATGTAAAGTTGTTCAAAAACAGTATTTCAGAACATTGTAAAGTGAGAGGTTTCTGAGTTCACTTTCCAGATTTAATATCATCACCAAAAGGATTACTAAAACAAATTCTATGGAGAACGTGGGAGAGAGAGAGACAGAGTCCAGGATGAAGAGATAGACAATTCCAGGCAATGCTGTAAAGGAACTGATGTCGATATGTCCACTTTTTATTACAATGTGATAGAGAATACTCAAACGGGAGCTGCACATTCCACTTTGACATCCATAATGTAGGATTTCTTCCAAAAAAATAGGAGAATGATAGAAGATCGAATTGACATGTAGAAGCATCGTGTTTGTCAAAAACAAACTAGATAAACTTATGTACAACCAAAACTTGATTGAGTGGGACAAAATTATGAGTAACCTCAAGAGATGTCCACTTAAATATGAGAGATGATCACCCAGAGAATTAGCCTTCTATTCCATGCGATATTACTTGTCAGAATAAGAGCAGAACCTTTCATCCAGCTTTCCTTAGCCCATCCTTAGCAAACGACCCTCCACCATAAATAACTGCGCCAAAAACCTTAGCCCATCCTCGAGGACTTGTAGTTTTTCAGTTCTCCATCCTGCTTGTGTTAAGCAAATCAGTAAACTATAGGAATCAAGTGAAATTGGAGTGAACTTCAAGTGATTTACCACAAGATGAACCAGAAAGTACCCGAAGATAACTGCCAACAGAAAAGTGAAACTTGGAATGACGTAACTCAAAAAGCTTGCAACAGTGAGAGAAGTACATGCTAAATAAGCATAAGAAACATTAAGATGGATAATAGATTGACAGTTCCAAGAGGTGAAAGCACAGAAGTCTTTGTTACCACTGAGAGTGAAAGTGATGGTCGCTGCATACTGCTACCTGGAATGAAAATACACTCAGGAAATTACAAGTAAACACATTTTGACTCTCCTAAGAGCAATATTCATGAGGATATTTGAGAAGTTCTAAAAAGTATAATTTACCTCTGCATACATTCCGCTTCTGATGTTCATGAAGTCAGCGATCCCAATCAGGAACGACCCAGGTTTGCACAAGGACAAACTGAGAGCACCAAATGTGCATGGAAAAATAAAATTCTGATCAAAATCATGCCAAGAATTCACAAAGAATTAGTAACATAAGGTGGAGATGCAATAGTTGTTGATAGAATAAAAAAAATTAATTCATTACCTCTCAATGATTGATGAAGAGTAGAGACAGAATTGATAAGACTTTTTTGCTCATTTGATCTTCTAGCATTTAATCTCTACGTTGTGGGAGAGAGAAATATTAAACCAAACTTTTCCCATCTCCCGTTGATACATTTCTTCCAGCACGGAACTATAACTCGGTAAAAATTGGGTTTTGAATTCTTTGATCAAGGATAGGCGTTGAACAGCTTTGTAGTCCAGATATGGAAGATCACATTGTAAAAGAGGTGATTGTGGAGGAGCTTATTCCACGCAGTTCACAACTTGAAAGAGAGAATCCATCCAAATCCAGTTCCTCGAGGCGAGCAAAGAGTTTCTGACAGTCATGGATAGTAAGTGACTCCAATTTAGAGGACAAACACACTCCGGGAGATTGTTGGAATAGATAGAATCTAAAGCAAAGATATTTGATGTTCACAAAAGTTTATCTGTTGAGGTATTGAATGAAAATAAATTGGCTTATAAAGCCATTACAAATAATTGAATAGTAAAGTAATAACCCATGTATTGAATAGCAAAGTAACAATCCATGTCTTTAAAATGTATCCAGCTTTAAAGTGTCTTAAAACATCTTAAACTCTAGACATTTAAAACATTAAAACATTTAATGTCTCTAACATTTCCTTCTTTAAACTGAAATTACCAAAAGTAATCAGTTTACCTCAACCAGAAACTTCATTCCCAGCAGCTCTTGAAGCTTCACAAAACTCTTCAGCTTCAGAGGCTTGATCATAATGTCTGTAAGCTGCTCACTGGTACCACAATACTTCAACTCAACCACTCCATCCATTGTGAGATTACACAGAAAATAAAACCTCACATCTATATATTTGCTCCTTCCATATAAAACTGGATTTTTAGACAACTTAATAACAGATGAGTTATCACAAAACATAGTAATACACTTACTTTGAGAAGGGCTGAAATGATTGAATACTTTCTTCATCCAAACACTATGACAAGCACATGCTGCTGCTGCAACATATTCCGCCTATATTGTAGAAAGAGTTACAATAGGCCGCTTCTTCGAAGCCCAACCCACAGCTCCTCCACTCAACTTAAACACATACCCTGAAGTACTTTTCCTATCATTATAGTCACCAGCATGATCACTATTTGTAAATGCGAACAACTCTATTGCACCTTCTCTTGCATAGAACACACTAAGCTCTAGAGTTCCCTTTAGATATCGAAGCACCCTCTTTGCAGCAAGCAAATGCTCCTCTATTAGATCTGCCATATATCTGCTAATAAGACATACACTATACATCAAATCAGGTCTGGTAGCCATCAAGTACATGAGGCTACCAACCAATTGTTTGAACTGAGTTGCATTGACTTTCTTCCCCCCACCTTTTGTTGTCAACTTTGAACCAGGCACTATGGGATTCTTTACTAAATTGCACTCCTTCATACCAAACCTATCAAGAACATCTTTGGCATATTTCTTCTGACACAAATGAATACCTTTCGAACTTTGCAGAACTTCAACACCTAGGAAATATCTCATCTTTCCTAGATCCGTCATCTCAAACTTAGACTTCATTGAACACTTAAACTCCTCAATCAAGTAGGCATCATTACTAGTAAAGATTAAGTCATCTACATAGAGACTTATAATTAAAATCTTACCTCCCGTTTCTATTTTGACAAACAAAGTAGACTCATGACTGCATCTTTCAAAACCTTCATTGAAAAAATATTTCTCAATCTTACTGTACCAGGCTCGAGGGGCCTGTTTTAGACCATATAAAGCCTTTTTGAGCTTGAAAACCTTTTCTTTGCCTTTTGGCTCATATCCTTACGGCTGCTCAATGAAAGCAACTTTCTTCAATTCTCAGTGCAACAATGCACTTTTTACATCCAACTAAAACACCAACTAACCCTTATACGCATCCAAAGCCAAAACCATGCGAATTGTATCCCACCGTGCCACTAGAGCAAACACCTTATTATAGTTTATCCCATGCTCCTGAGCATAACCTTTTGCCACTAAATGAGCTTTGCATTTATCAACCTTCCCACTTTCATTAATCTTAGTTTTATATACCCACTTAACACCAATCTTCTTTGCTCCAACTGACAGATTTACCAATTCCCAAGTTTTATTTTTCACAATAGCTTCAATCTCCAAATCCATCGCATTCCTCCACTTCTCACTCTTTACAGCCTCTTCATAGCAGGTTGGGTCTTCTTGTGAAGTGAACAAAGCAAGATTTTGTAAATCTTCCTTTTTTGACAAACCCTCTACACTTTCGTAATCTTGCATCCAACCAGGTGCTCTTTTAACTCTTGGTCTAGATGGACTAGATGAAGATGAACTTTCTCCACTACCTTCATATGAATCAGTTTGAGCAGATGATTCATCTTAGTTACTTTCTGCATTTTAAACAGATGGTTCATCTTGGTTAGCTTCTACACTTTCTTCATCCTTATCTGAGTCACTGAGATCATGCTTGTCATCTTCATAGTCATCATCTCCTTAGTCAAGTACATTGAGCTTCACCTCTTCTTCACTCCTCCCCCAGTTCTAGCTTTCACCTTCATCGAACATAACATCTCTGCTAATCATAATCTTCTTAGCAATGGGATCAAACAACCTATAAGCTTTAGACTCGTCACTGTACCCGAAAAGCACACATTTGTAACTCTTATCTTCCAGCTTTGATCTCTTAGTATCTGGTACATGAACATCACCAATGCATCTCTAAACCCGAAAGTAATCCACAGTTGGCTTGATTCTAGGGTCTTGCCTTTTATCACTGTTATAGGACTCTTGTTTAACACATGTACTGTCCATCGAACCGCTTCTGGCCAGAACACCTTGGGCATTTGCTTCTTTTTCAGTAAGCATCGAACCATATTCATGATGGTTTTGTTCTTATGTTCTACAGAGGTGTGTACGCTGTTGTAAGTTGTCTTCTAATGTCATGAGATTTACAAAAATTGTTAAATTCTTACGAAGTGAATTCACCACCTCGACCAGTTCTTAAACAACATATATCACTTCCTATTTCCTTTTTAACAAGACATTTAAAATCTTTAAAAAATATAAAAGCTTCACTCTTTTCAGACAGGAAGTAAACCCAATTCTTCCTACTATAGTCATCAATAAAACTCAAAATGTACTTCTTGTTGCTATTTGAGTTTAGTGTGATGGGACTACAAATGTCAACAGGTATTAACTGTAGTTTTTGCAAGGCCCTCCACTGATTTTTTTTTGTATAGTTTCACGATGTTGCAGACAGTACACACTCTTTTCACAGCTTTGAGTTTTGCCAGCCCTTTCACAAGTTGCTTGTAATGCAAGATTCAAAGGCTCTCGTTGTTCAGATGACCATACCTTCGATGCCAAAGATTAGTGGTATCTTCAGTTGTGACTTGAAGACAGTTTGAGCTTTGCATTTTTGTATTGGCGAGTAAGACGAACATCCTATTCGCTGTCATCTGAGTATGTGCTATGAGACCTCTCTTGTGATGATAAATTTTGCACGCTCCATCTTGAATCAGAATGGCTAGCCCCTTCTCTTGTAATTGACCAACACACAACAAATTATTTGTAAGCTCAGGAATATAAAACACATTGGTCACTACCTGAATTATTCCTCCAATCTCTATCTTGATGTTTCCCCTTCCCATTACTAGCATCCTTGAATTGTTCCCCAGCTTCACTGAATGCCGAAATCGCTCATCAAAGTCCACATACCACTGTTTGTTTCTAACATGTGGTTTGAGCAGCCTGAGTCAAGAAACCAGACTCATTCCCTCTTTGCATCGTTGGGTTCAATATGAGCCATCAAGAGAACCTCCTCTTCTTTATCTGCCTCTACATAGTTTGCAGCCTTCTCCAAGCTAGGACATTCATATTGAAAATGCCCTAACTTGTGGCATTTGTAGCACTCAACCAGTGCTTTGTTGAACTCCTGCCTTCCTCAACCTCTTCCTCTACCTCTGAACGTTCCACGTCCTCTTCCTCTACCACCAACTCTATCTTCATAGGCAACGTTCAATGCTTGCTCTTCACTGCATTATGCATGCCCCTTCATTCTTTGTACATGAACTAACAGGTTGCTCTGCAGTTCATCGATTGTTAAAGTGTGTAAATTGTTGGATTCTTCCACTAAACATACAACATGATCAAACTTTGAGGTCATAGATCTAAAAATCTTCTCAATGATGACCACTTGATCCATTTTTTCACCATGTATCTTTATCTTATTGGCATAAGGGTTCGAGCAAGATACTCATCTACCCCTTCCTTTTTCTTCATCTGCAAGACTTCAAAGTTCTCCTTAGAGCTTGCAATCGAGCTCGCTTTACTCGAGTTGATCCCGGATACTTTAGCTTCATGAAATCCCAGATTTGTTTTGTCGTGTCTTTGACGAGGATTGTCTCTAAAATGTTTTGATTGATGACCTGAAATAGGTAGTTCTTGACTTTTAAGTCCTTTAGCTTTTGATCCTCCATCGTCTTCCTCTGAGCTGCTATTAGCCCCGAGCCATCATCTTTTGGTACTAGAATTCCTTCTTCGATAAGACTTCAAAATTCCTTCGAGCGGAGGAAATTTTCCATCAACATTGACCAATGGTTGTAATGACCATCAAACTTGGGAATGACTGGCTGAACGAAACTTCTTAATTCTGCAACCATGTCTCACTTTTTCACTCCCTTGTTTCTCTCTTCTCTCTAACACTCACAATCAGGCCCGATTAAAAGCTTTGATGCCAAATTGTTGGAATAAATAGACTCTAAAGCAAAGATCTTTGAAGTTCATAAAAGTTTATCTGTTCAAGTATTAAAAGAAAAGGAATTGGCTTATAAAGCCATTACAAATAATTGAATAGTAAAGTAACACCCATGTATTGAATAGAAAAGTAACAACCCATGTCTTTAAAAAGTCTCCAGCTTTAAAAGTGTCTTAAAACATCTTAAACACTAGACATTTAAAACATTAAAACGTTTAATGTCTCTAATAGAGACGACGACAGACCCAAAGCTGGAAATGACTCAAGTTCTCCAAAGCTGCTTATTTTTAGTATCACAAGGAAAGGGAGGGAACAATCCAGTGATTTCAAATTTGAGCAATCAAATAATAAAAGCTCCTACAGAATTGAGCTCTCACAGAGTTTTAAGGGGCTTATAAATGTGGAAGCTCCGTCTAATAAACAAAGGGATTTAAGATTTTGGCATCCACTGAAGTCAAGTTGCTTTAACTTGGGGAAAAGCTCTACTGGGTAGCACTTGAGTGAACTATCATGGATGCTAATTTCTTGTATTGTAAGAAAATAACCCAGTTGCTCTGTTTCCTTCAGTAAGGAATCTAAGGAGCAACAAGATTGAACTATGAGACTGTGCCCGCCAGAAGTCAATGCCTCTAATTTCACCATATGAAGATGGTCATTTGAAGA
>Ga0307515_10024384_pt1 | contig 10541 bp, 14 predicted proteins | sample 17_EM_MG_FD_194513 | JGI IMG/M metagenome (GOLD analysis project Ga0307515, IMG submission 194513) | Populus trichocarpa ectomycorrhiza microbial communities from riparian zone in the Pacific Northwest, United States - 17_EM | ecosystem: Host-associated > Plants > Roots > Unclassified | place...
TGAGTCGCAAAGCCGCGGTAGCAAAGAGGGCAATCGTCCCTCCTGGCCCTACAGCTTCCAAGATCTACACAACAGAACGGTGAAGAACCCGCGCATCGCGAGGTAAACCAATGTTGGCGAGGATGTAAAACCCTAGGCCTGATCAATCTAAGGGTCTAGCGTCTAATCCCGGGCTCCGTCGGAGCAGAAACGGATCTTCTGCGGGCCGGTTACCCGTTTAAATTCCGAACGTATGGCCAACAGCCCCAGTTCGGTAAGACTCCATCGGGCCAGACTGCTGTACGCGCGCATGCGCCACACCCGGTACACCTTATCCTCTGGTACATTTCCAGATAACCTAGCTAGCCACCAACTGCGGTGCAGTAACCCTCGGAATATGGGCGGCTCGATAGGTCGCGATTCAAGTGCGTTATAGGGTTTAATACTTGGATTCCAGTGCACGCCCTATCGTTCCTTCGTTGATCATCGACCCCAATTCCATTGCCACCATGCGGTACATTTTGATTGTCGCTTGCAAATGAAGATAGGACGGGTTACTAAGCTCCGATTCTGAATCCGACTAGACCCTGAGACACGGGGAATCGCCCTAAGGGCGTCAATATGGGATCCTCCGAATCTGCCAGCAGAGTGGACTGGACATATACAAACGGTGCAGATAGTTAAGATACATGGATTCGGGGTTCATTGAAAGAAATAGCGGTATAACGTTAGATATGGCTCAATATTATAAAGGTGAATGTCACAAAGCGGTGAACCGGCTGCACAGCAGAGCTTTCAAGAACAGAAATAAACCAGGAAGCTCATCAGACCCGACGCGGGGGAGAACTTCGTCATGCGCCTCGAACGATCATGAACTGTGGCTGCCATGAGGCCTTGGACACGTGGTCAAGCCTGACGAGGGCAAGGTCCTTGACGTCGACGGAATTAATAAACATCGCCTCTTCACTGACAAGATCCATCCCGTCAAGCTTGGCTTGCCTCATCTGGAACAGCGGTCATTACGTCAAACTCGTGCGATGCTGTGGACAAGATGATATTTACCTTCAGGAAGGCCATCAGCTTTTTGGCCACTTCGTAGGCCAATTTCTCTCTTGGAATAGGGTGTGGGACCTTTCTAGAATCCCTGGTCTTGACCTTATGCGACGGAATGAGTAAACGAACGCGCTGACGCGGCACGTAACTCACTTGACAAGTCCATGACTCACAGCCTTCGAACTGATTGAACGGACGGTTAACACGTGTCCCGTTCGTGCCTCGGAACACTTTGAAATGACCGACCTCAAAACGAAGTGAGATAGCTGTGCCATGCGGCAACATCGGGTCCTCGCGCCTCATGAGGTCCTTGAAGTTTCTGTCCAGGGCGTCCTTAACCGCAAACCCGGGGCCAGAGTATGTGTCGAAGTAAATGGACGGCTCAGGCCTGAAATTTCGAACACTACGGCTATGGCGGCTGTTGGGGTAATGCCTTTGCGGAACGAGGTGGTTTAATGATCGTCGCTAATCGGGCCTTCAGTCGACAACCACAACTCAAGAAAGGAGTCACCGACAATATCGATGGTGGGAGTCACAGAAGCGATCGTATCGCGAGATTCATCGTAGTTCATATACGAAGTAGGCGGAAATGTAGCGACAACGCCGACGCTTTGGTCGAGTACGTTCGGGATACCAAAACCCCACGATGTTCCGATGGCGTCGGGTATGAAGTCTAGGGTATCTGGTGATCAGAATAACGATAAAGCAACACTCCACAAATGGCACCCACCCTGTGTCTGGGGCTGTGGCCAGAAGAGGTCGTGCCCTGACCATGGGACTACAACGTTGTGGCCCTTTCTCACAACCATTAGAAGTTGAAACGTGGTGCAAAGCGGTGGGACGTACATTGGACGAATTCGGTGCCCAAGGTTGTAGAACGCTGACCGTAGCGCCTTGCGGTTCGGTCCGCTGCCTCGTGTCCATGGGCTGAGCGAGGGGGAGGAAGACAAGGATAGCAGAACCCAAAGTCCCCTATATACACCACTCCCAACAAATATCTGCATATCGTGCATGCAAACGCGTTGTTGTGTGACAAGATTAGGACCGACAATTGCTCCCATATTGATGATACGTCGCGACCGTCGGGATGTTCGGGAGACAGAGAGTTCCAAGCGGAAAGGGAGAGCGGAGGACCACCTCTGCAGAGTCACTGGTTCAACCGCAACGGGTGATCGAGCCGTTCGCAGCCTGTAGTCCCTTCGGAGAAAACGAGAGGGGGGCGAAGTGGTACGAGGTCTCGTTATCCAGTGTGCCCCAACGTACACCAGCCTGCTGGTTGCAGCATGGATCTGTCGAGTGATTTGATCACAGGATATTATAGGACCAGGAACCCGATCCAGATATTTGGAGGCGACGCCAACACGATGTTACTAAAGTCATGGGTGTCGACAATTGAATAGGATGATGCTACAAACCATGCCTACCACGCATGTTCCAAGGATAAGGGCCACAGACTAGTACGCCACACTACACGAGGCCGTGATAATTGAAGAACTGAATCAGGAAACCACGGAAGTGAAGTGAGAGATGGGGGTTGGACTCAGAGGTAGCTGAGGACGCTAAGAGCGGCGGCTTCTTCCGGAACGATCGGGTGTTCCCGGCGTGGGGCGGCAGCAAAACACACGGCTGTAGGACACAGACACACAATCGATATTTATTAATTTAAGAGACTGGACGACGAAACAGCTATGTTAGCGGTTAGAAAACCTCGGAAAACCGCATTCAGAAATGTGCAATATCAAAATTATTCGATGGCCCGGAACTCAGCCTGCCATGACCCTTTCGAAACGTGTACCAGACGGACAAGAACGAGGTCCTTGACTTCGATGAAACCTGGCCCAATCTTCCATCTCTCGGTTCCAAATGAAAGGGGCTCGTCGATGTTATCCTAAAACAAGCGCGTCAAGTAAGTTAACGAACGATGGGAAACAACTGTAGACATACTTGGATGAAACTTTGAACCTTCTTTGCGACTTCTGTTGCTAACTTGGCTTTGGTAATTGGCTTCGGGTCTCTTCTCCAGTCCTTGGTTTTGATCTGTTTGGTCCAAGACTTATAACCCGGCCACTAGAAGTCGTGCCAAATCAGCTAGATTTCTTCCAGATATTCTTAAGTGGAGCTTACCTCAAGACGTAGGGAGATGGCTGGGCCCGTGTAATTCGCAAACATAGGATCGTCCCTTCCCACGAGATGATCAAAATTCTCACTCGTAACATCAGCCAGCGCGATCCCCTCCCGTCCAGAACGACTGGGAAACGTAATCGGATTCTCTGGGATAAACTGATCAAAGTAGTTCTGCCTGTGGTGCGGGGTGTATGGGCGCTGGGGGACCACAACCTCGCGTCGTTCCCTATTATTGCTTGGCGCATGAATCTGGGCCATCGACGTAGACCCATGCTGAAACAATCTCAATATATTGTCCGACTCAATGGCGCGGGAACGTACCGATGACATTCGAGGAGCCGGATGACTGACGTGGTGCGGGGGCCATGAAGCAGATCGATGAAAGTCTGCGCCAAGGTGATGTCCCGCAGTCCACTGCTCGTTGACTCCAGACTCGGGATAAACTTCGCGTGTCTGTTAAACCGAAAGTTGAATAAGGCGGGCAACCGAAGGACTGCTTCTACTCACACTTTGACCGGAAGCATACGGAACAGACACAGTACCTTGTGCGTGATGCTGATAAGCCGGACCATGCACCCTCTGATACTGATTAGCTGTGCCGTAGTGGCCGGGACTGGACGTCCCGGTGGAGTAGTAATTCATCGACGCATCAACCGGGGAATGTGGAAGATAGGCTAAATCGTAGCCATGCGCTAGTTCTCGATTGACATTGGCAGAGTCAGATAGCGCCTGAGATATGCCATGGGTGAGCATATCAAACGCATTCGGCACAAAATCACACTCACGGGTAGTTCAGCGAACCTATGTTGACTTCCCGGAGACGGTTGGAACGAACGTCGGCGAGTGTTCGAGTAATCTCCAGTACTGTTGTAGGGGTCGTGGGGAGAAGACATGCCGTGGAACTTGTGGGCTTCAGAAATTTGGTGGGTGCCAGAGCTTTGCCCTCTGCAGGTACATATAGCCCATAGGTGCGAATAAGAGGATAGTACAACTACAGATGCTGAGCAGGGCAAAATCAAGAGGTGAATGTTCACAACATGCTGGCACACATGAGGCTGCATACATCACCTCGAGAAGTGGGTGTGGATAAGAGGGTCCCCGTTGAGGCATTTCCGTCATTCGAGGAGCCAAAAATTGTATGTATTGTTCGCTCATTTGCTGAGCTTGGTGTCCGAGGAGGGACACAGGAACATACAGAGTGGGACAGGTTTGTGGCGCATGGGCGCTGCGCGTAGATGGCTGTTCTGAAGGGGCGGTGACCTAAAACATCGGAGGTAGGGTTTTGCAATCCCTGGGGAGAACCTGTGGGGTAGGCCTGGTGCGATTCACGAGATTGAGAAACAGAAAGCTTTGGGTGGAGGACGTGGTTGCAAACCCCGGAACCATCGTGTCACGTGTTCCACGGCTGGATATGTTTCCGTCGCTTGCACCAACCGCAACAGCGGCTTGCTCGCCACCTCTCGGCAGTGAGGCATAGGCATCCGCTGTCCTAGCTTTGCAGGTAACTGGATACCGGAATACACCTTGTCGCTCAACTTCGGGCCCGAGGCTCGCGGGTGGCGTCGATTGAAAACCCGTCGCCCACGCCTAAACAGTAAAGACATTGGCATGAGCGTTCCGAGCTCCGGGTTGCTTTGAGTCACTCGAGTCTTCCGTGAGGGATGAAGCTATGAAGTTCGAAGGGTATGCCTGTACAAAATATATAACCTATCGCGCTGGTGGGTTGGGTTATGCGGATACAAATGGAGTAAGTACAAGATTAAATCCAGTGCGGGACTGTAAAATACGAGAAACAGCATCTTCAGACGAACGAAAGCATGCGTAATGACATGAATAAAATAATAAATCGAGTGGAAGAAGGGACGTGAGTGAAAACCTAAACGTTGACGTAGAAGTGGGGCTGCCATGATCCCTTTGAAACGTGCTCGAGAGCCACCAGAGTGATCTGGTCGATGGTGATATGGCCGGCGCCGAGTCTCCATTTCTCGTTGTGAGGATCTACAGGTTCGTTCTCCATTTCCTAGCAAGAGCGCAAGAACGCTTAGCCCCTCAGACACTCGTGAGAGAGACGGGAGGGACGACGTACTTGAATAAATAAGCTGAGGGACTTTGATATGTCCGTTGCCAACTTTGCGCGCGTGATTGGGCGGCGTGTCTTTCGCCAATCATTCGTTTTGATCTATGGATCAGGGAAGCAGCGTGGTGAATCTTCTATTCGAGTCCAAGAAGATAAATAAATGGTTAGCGTACCTGGCGACTCCAAGACTTGTAGCCGGGCCACTGTCAAACGGGTCAGCCGACGCGACAAAGGCGGGCCGAAGAAGCAAAAGACTCACCTCGAATCGCAGGGCAACAGACGAACCTGACTCTTCAAACATGGGGTCATCCCTCCCTACGAGATTGTGGTACCTCTTGTTCACCGCATCCTTGGCAGCGACCCCACGTTGGGAACTCCCTATGAGATCGAAGAGGATGGGTTGTTGAAGGGTGGCATCATCGACATATTGTCCCTTTGTCTTTGAGTGTGGAGGAGGGTACGGCCGGTGTGGCACGAGCTGCATCGTCCCAGACCGTCGGGGCGCGCTGGATGGTACTGCCGATGTCGATGCTCTCCTGGGCAACTCGGGAACCGGAGAAGGGGTCTGGATCCCTGTGTACGAAACCCAGGGTTCGCTGAACCGCTGTGATCTCGCAATATGAGGATCTACCTGTGTATTCATCGAGAACTGTGAGTTAAAAGTGGATAAAAAGGATAGATGAGCACTGTACGGACTCCGAAATCCATCGTACGAGATGAATTACCCGGAAGGACCTCGTAGTGGGGTGACACCGAAATGTAATTGTTGTCCAGGGTTGGTGGAATTCTCAGGTTATCGTACGGATACTGGCTCAGATTCGAGCACTGCGGCGTAGAGGACGTGCCAGAGTACGAAAACATGGGCATCGTCTCCATACTCATCGGGGAGGCGTAGAGCTGGTCCGAGCGATTATGGCGCGATGTATTAATCATACCCTCGGACATCTGGGCATGTGACTCTCTTGAGCTCCAACGGCCGGGGAAGATTGGGTAATTGGAAGCTCTCACCTTTGGATATTGGTCGAGCGCGGGACTACCGTGCGCGAAGGGATTGTGGTCACCCAGCCGTGACTGATGGGGGTAATGAGACGGGAATTGGTAGTCCATGGTCAGCTATGACGGAGGCTTTGAAGCGATGCGGAAGCAAAGGAGGTCGAGCATGCGTCTCGTGTAATTTATATGGAAGAAATCAATGCAGAGTCATTGGTCTAGAAAGGTAAACTCCTCCGTCCAATAAGATTCGGACTACTGTGATTTAATAAGCCTCAAAACTTACATAGAACACGGGACAGCCCCCATGTGCGATGGCGTCCATCATGTCTGTGAGGTATACCCTGGGAATCCGCTGCGCCGGGGCGGGCCCATACAAACCTGCAGAATCGAAGGCGGCCGCGTGCAATCCCGGCACGGCTGAAAGATACATTAAAATATTACTCGTTACCTGAAAGCGGTGCCTTGGTGCACAGAAGCGGATTGTCAAGAGTTTTGTCAATCATCGAAGAGTTAAAGCACTGATGATGATCATCAGCTCAACCCTCCACGAAGGCGTTTCAGCCGGACTCGGACGCGATGATGTCCGAACTGTCACGGTCGTCGCTCGTGCGCGTGAACCTTGTCCTAGGGCGCCGTTGCTTCCGATTTTCCCACCACGGACCGTTTGCTTAGAAACCGGCGGTAAACAGGTTGTACGCGTCAGCGTCATAGATGGCAACGAGCTGATATGTTGTCCAGGCACGTCCAAGTTGGCTGTGGGAACGCAGATCAGCATCGGTGAGAAAAAAGAGGAGTACTCCGCAGCCGCAGATTCACCCCGGTGTAGAAATCACCTCCGTATTTCATACTCACTGATCTGACATACAAGCGGCCCGGAATTGCGTATTTGCACATAGGGGGATCATTGTATAGATTTCACGACTAATCATTCTTCTAACTGAGATCTTCACACAATTCGCTTCACGTGCACAAACAAGGCAATGGCGTGGATTACCGCGGGTACAACCGAACAAGCCCGACATACGTGGTACGATACAACAAACATACAAAACTCGAAGGAACGTCACAATCGTCGCGGGAAACAAACTGGCCTGAATCTCAAACAAATGGGGCCGGAGCTGGTTTCATACCGGGAGCAAACCGATACGAGGTTGCCAAGACCCTTTGGAAACATTGTCCAGCGCAACAAGTACTAAACGATCGATTCCAATAAATTCGGGGCCAACTCTCCAATCTGAGCATTCCCGATCAGGGTGTTTGCCGGCATGCACCTCCTTCCCACGAATCATGTCAGCTGGATAGTTAACCCTGGAAAAAACATACATAGCCTACCTGTATAAACCGTTCTAAACACCTGGCCACCTCAGTCGCGAGCTTCTCCAACTTGATCCTCCGCGGGGTTTTCCTCCAGTCTTTGAGTCGTATCTGATAACAGAAGGATTTCAGCGGGCATTGACGGCCAGAGTACGACGACCTGACTTTACGAGACCAAGGGAGATATCCAGGCCACTGTAGAATACAGTATCAGTCACCGAAAACCTCACAATCAGCAACGGAACCTACCTCGAGGCGTAGCGTAATTACACCGGCTTCATCAACAAATACCTGATTATCTCTTCCTTCCAATCCAACATAGTTCCTTCCGAGGGCGTCTCGAGCGGGGATACCTAAACGGCCAGTTATCTTAAAAATAATCGACCTTTGTTTTTCGCGACCTCCCGTCCTTGCGTATGGCCTCTGAGGGACCATAACCATCCGCATCTTCGGAGAGAAAGAGGCATCACTATTGGGTAGAACACTTCCGAACGTTGAATGCTGTGTCGATGAATCCTGAGAATCAAACGTTGAGTGCCGCCGCCGAACTGGCATCTCACGACGTACATAGCTCTGGTCGACGATCAGTAGTGGTCCTTGGGATCCACTTCTTGATAACTGGGCTCGATTTGACATAGCGTGCTCGACTCCAGTGACGGGGCGGGCCGCGTAATGCGGTGGACAAGGCGGCTGGATCGAGGGTCCATCATCCTGTGGGAAAAGCGTCCCTCCATTAACAAGATCTGGATAAAGTGTGAAAGGATCATGTGTATAAACGCCCTGGGGCCACGACGGGAACTCAGTGTTGTTAATTGGAAGTGTAAGTCCACCGACGTCGAGTAGTGAAATATCAGCCACCGGTGGGTCGTAGATCCCATTGTTCCAGGATGACGAGAATGCAAAGTGATAATGGGAGTGGTTCCTTTGAACAGGCCCTTGCGTGCGAACCGGACCCGGGCTATCCACAAGCGGAAACAATTCATCTTCGACATTTGTAGCGCCACGATGGATGGGGGGTGAATGGAAGGTGTCTTGCGCGGTACCCCTTCTGGGAGAAGAACCATATGGCATAGATTGATGTTGTTGGAGGTCGGGGGAACGTGATCCATCCGTGGCATGTGTGACGAAGGCGCTATCCTGGATTCGGTAGTGAGTTGTCAATACACAACGAGCAAGAACAAATCGAACCCGTGAAGCGGAGGCCGTCAGTGTAGGGTGAAGTGACTCCGGCCCGCAGTGCTCAGAGTCATCGTATCCACTGTGATCCGGAGCAGAGTCCCTGGCTGGGTCTCTCGAGAAATCGCTCGGCATACTCATCCACAGACGTGTCGGTGGGTGATCAAGGCCCCCATCCCTGGGGCTTTATATTTACCTACGCTCAGCGCACAAGCACAGGCAAAGGGGCCCGGAACCGATCCTAATGTGCTTATCGACGTGGTGACTGCCAGGCAAAGTCAATGGACAAGTTAACACGTGATCGAGATAAGAAATTAGAGTCGGACGAAGTTGCTGCACCATTCTATGGTTTCCTTCCACAACAGAGATCTCATGAAAATCCTTATTAACTGTGCATGCGAGAATCCTGAGGTTTGAGGCTGAGTGGGGGGCTGAGCTCATTTCCGTACACGGACGTGAGCGTGGAAACCACATGCACCCACGCACACATCCCATCACTCACTCCACCTCGGTATCGTGTTTCAGCGATTTCAGGATTAAGTTGTACTTACAGTCCCAATCTCAATTCTAGGTTCAACGCTTTGCCTGAGTCGCAATTAATTGATATGACGCGTCCTGTGGGCTGTGTTAACTCCATCACAAAGATCCGCCAGGGTTCTCACCCCAATCACCTTGAACGTGCGTTCCCACCTCCATACTGACCCTCGGTCCCCTGTCAAGTGATCCAATTAATGCTCTCGCATCCGGTGCAAGCGAGCGAGAAGAGGGAGAGGGTATGGTTGACTAGCGGACACGAGGTGAGTAACTTCGGGGACAGCGCGCTCCGAAGCACTCAGCACAACCCCCAGCGCATCGTTTCCAAACTTTGATAAATTGCTGCCAGAGAATTTCATAGAATCGGTGACTCATGGCTGTCCGCGAACCGAGGCAGGTTGACCGGAATCTCAGCGATGAGCTTGGTTGGAGCTTGGTCTGCTGGTGAGTACCGAGTCCCCGTTATCTCGTAATGAGGCACAGTACCTTTCTCGCATTGATTAGTTAGGGGATCTACATCAACAAGTGGGGTCGTTGAATTGACCAAGGTCAGAATGAGCCTGTGCAAAGATAGGCGCCAACTCCATCTGGTGGAGTGCGAACCGCGCCCCCGCCCAGGACGGATTCGAGGTAGGGAGAGGAACAACCCCTCTGGACTTGGGAGAAGGTAACCATAGGACCAGCTGGTTGTTGGATCAAGGGAGCCTGTACGATGAGAAATCCCCAGACGTTCGCGTACGGGCTTGCACAGTCGAGACTTCTCCCATCTGTCAAGGCAGAAATGTACCGGAGGCGATGTTGAGATAAGTGAGAGCTACCCAAGATGGACCCCGGGATTCCACTGAAACGACTGCGGAGGTGGAAGCGGATTTTCTCAGGCATGTTGGAATCGCAGCAGAGTGACCAAATGATCGTCCGCCGTTACCGGAGGATCAAATAATGTTTTGGAAAAGGAACAAACAGTAACCCATCAACGTCTTCAGTGCACCCCTCTCCTTGAGGGCCAAGGCGAGTAGACAATTACAAAGTGCAATTTTATTGGGGACTTTCATTGTCCTATCGCATTGAGCATTCCCGTCGAGGTTTGCGCCCGATCTTCCCACCGTTGTGAGGTCCTCAGAAGATATAGAATGGTGAGGATGTGGACATGAGTAATGCACAGCGCTCGTTAAAACAACTGCGACAACAACGCAGTCGCATGATCTGCACCACAGGGAGGCCCGACGATCGTGCAAAGCCGCCGACGCCAAGTGTCAAATTCTGATCGTATGCAGGATCGGCGGCGGTACTC
>Ga0307515_10024385_pt1 | contig 10541 bp, 3 predicted proteins | sample 17_EM_MG_FD_194513 | JGI IMG/M metagenome (GOLD analysis project Ga0307515, IMG submission 194513) | Populus trichocarpa ectomycorrhiza microbial communities from riparian zone in the Pacific Northwest, United States - 17_EM | ecosystem: Host-associated > Plants > Roots > Unclassified | place...
CATGTTTTGCTGACAATAATATTGAGTATACTGGATAGAAGCAATGCTCTAAAACAGCCAAGAACCAAAATGACCTAAAGCTGAAAAACACAAAGGATTGGTGCCAAATTCAAGATAGCTATCAAAGAATTGACTGATGCCAAGTTTTAAGAGAGACCAATAAGAAGAAATTAGAACTTTCCTCTATAAAGATATAATTGTATATCATCTTGGCTTATTCAACCACCTTGTGCAATAAGCATCATGAAAATATCTGAACACACAATTCAGCATATCAATCAACGTGGTTATTTTCTTGGCCATGAATGAAATGGTATGTGTTGGTTACAATCAAAAGGCATGTAAAATGACAGGAAATTGTCGCCTCAGTGTATGTCTCCTAAACTTGTTGGATACAATTGAATATGCATGCATCGCTTGAAAAACATAGAAAACTTGAATATAAAAATTACATGAATGGGATTAAATTAAGGCAAGGAGGTGGAAAGTGGAAGGATTAGGGCTTGTTTGGGATTGTGGTAGCGATAGCGTTAGCGGTAGCGGTTCAAAAGGCTTTTCACTTAGAAATGCATCAAAATGAAATTTTTTTCATTTTTTAAAAATTATTTTTGACATCAGCACATCAAAACGATCTGAAAACATAAAAAAAAAAATTTTTTTGGAACACAGTGCGAACATGCTCTTAGATAAATATCATTTGGATCTAGGAATGGCAACGGATCAGATTGGAGTCGGATTTTGCTCCGCCCGACTCCGATCTGGAACATCCGCACCCATCACCATCACCAGACTTTAACTCCAACCCAATCAGATAGGGTTGAGTAGAGGAAATTTTCCACCCTAGAGTGACCGGAACCTTTTTTTTAATCAAAATTTCAAAGATAAAATCTATGGATCATAAAACCATCAAATATAGTTTAAACTTCAAATCTGTGTGTAAAATCATTAAAATACTCTATAAACAAAAAAATTGCATTCCATGCTTCACATTGAAAATTAAAATGTTTTACTAAAAATCTATACATATTTTTAAAAAATAGTAAACAAATTGGGGGGGCCAAGTCGAGGCCTCGGTCAAGTGATGCACTTACCCACACCTAACTCTGACTCCAACTCCAGTCAAACTGGGTTGGATTTTATCCAACTCCATTTGACCTTGATCAAACTGGAAAAAAAATCCAATCCAATCTGATTAAGTAACACCAGATATCCGATAGATCGGGAGAAATTGCCATGCCTCTTTGAATCTATGTCATCAAAGATGTGACTTTACACCAACTGTGAAGATATAGCAACCTTCCCTTTATATCTGATATTGGTTTTCATTTGTGTGTGTCAAATAAGATATTAGTGATACTAGAAACTGAAGTGTTTATGCCAAAAAAAAGAAGAAGTTGACTCATCCAATTAAGCATTTTAGGGAACCACGGAGAAGTACACACACAAAAAAAAAAAAGCAGTTGTTTTCATCAATTCAAGACATATATATCCAAAAAATAGCATCTAAATAACAGCATGTGATGGCATGAAATGTGATGCTTCTACACTATCACAAGTCCTTGGATTCTGGAGAAATGAAACTGGAACCAAAATCGAAATGTAAACCCTTGACATATTACATCACATATCATGGTGCCCACCTTTTCCTTTTCATGACTGCCAATAAGAAGAAGGTGACCATCTATATTGATGCTTGTTATCACAACCTGTGAATCATCAAAATTCATGCATTACACCATATTGTTAAAGCAATAGCAACATCAAACAACATTACATGCATTTTATAACCATTTTGTTTATATAAATGCGTACACAAGGCAGTTAAAGACCATGTGGTTGATTTTTGCAACAAAAGATCTTTTCTAAGATAACCCTTTTTTCCTACAAAAAATCCTATGTTTGTAGATAAGTGAGGCAATTGACAAGAAATTGCAATCTCAATGAAAAATCTAACTTAGGATGACAATCATGCCATGAAAATGAGAAATATTGCATACAAATCATAAATCTTGTGTTATCAAGCTACCCAATAATTGGACATACAATTCACCGAAACAGGAATCCAAGGAGAGTTCCAATTTCACAATCCATTGAAGATGAATAGGTTTCAAAATAAGATCAAGATACAGTAGTTTAGCAAAACCTTTGCAGGTCCAGCAGCATGAAGCTTGTTACAAGCTTCCCGGCCATCATGTTCAGATACAATCCTGTATAGAGAATCTCATCAGAAGGCAAAAGATTGAACGAAAGAAGAAGCTATAACAAAGAGAAACAACATACTAGCCATTCCCTATTATTGCAAGACCCAGATAAAAACTTGTCAATTATCAAAAGTTTCATATTGAATAAAGATGAAACCTAGGCAGAATGAAGATATTGAAAATCTTATCTTCGTGAGGTAAAACCAGTTGATATGCAGATATCAAGTCAATTTGCATGGTTGAAGTCATTGTACATATTAACTACTTATGAAGCATGTTCCTCCAAGAGATACAAAGCATGCTACTTTTAATTTCTCATCCATAAAGAGTAGGGATTGCACATGTCCACAACTAAAGCTTCCTACCATAGTCAATAGCACAAGCAAGGTCATTCTCATATGTTACAATCTTATATGAACTACTACATCTTTTGAGAAATTCACCCCTCAAAAGGTGAAACCCTGCAAGAAAGTAGAATAAAAGCACTAATATATGGGAGCCAGAAAACGAAGAGGTGCAACATAAAAGTTTTAGCAATATTCAATTGAAGGATACATGAACAGAATGCCTAGATGTAAGTAGCTTGAACTAATAAGAATAACGCCCCCATCACAAATTAGAGTTTTTAAAGACTGCAAAATGGATGAATGAATCTGAGTCCTGGTGCCTTATTAAGATGTGAAGCCCCTTTTATGATTGAAATCTTTAGATTTCATCATATTTAAGGACTTGGGACTTTGGAGTTGGCTGTGTATAAATTTTAGAAGCTTCTGGAAATGTTTTAGTTAAGAAACCATGTGAGGTTTAACTGCTAAAATTTCCAAATGTAGACAGGATAATTGTAATTCCATTATCTCACATTTAACATATACCAGTCATGGACTAATTTGTTATATATTCCCTAGTCTCAGTTTCACAGATTGTTCAACATAAAACTAGGAATGCTAGTAAGAAATTCACAGAATCATATAGAATCAAAATTTTCACTTCACCATTCTATTGTATGTCATCGACAAATACCTGAATCCAGTCAATTGTTCTGCTTCAAATTGGTTAGGGGTCAGCATTGAAGCCACTGGAACAACCTGCAACATGAAGGTCACCCACTTTGTCACCATTACATCAACTTTATCACTTACCTTCGCATCAAAAATTTATTAAGCAAATCAAACCATTATCTAGATCAAATGAAGAATTATTTTCTCCTCAACTTGTTTAATCAAAATGATCCACCCAACTCAATTGAGGGTAAAGTTTTGCATATTGCTTCCACATAACCCAGAGATTTCAAACTTTGCCCAAGATTCTAGTATAGAATAAAACATAGGCATGCCAACAGGTGTAACACTTGGACTGCTCACCTTCTCACGATATACTTCAACCAACTCTGGCGGAACATAAAGCTTCCCTTCATCACCCAGAACAGGATCACAAACTAAAAAGAAAAATAACATCATGGACAGACATTCTATATTTCATTTGAATAAAGAAGACAAAAAATGGAAAATATGTATGGTGTAACAATGACCTCCTTTCTATTTTTACAGCAGAGCTAAAGTGAAAAACACAGAGTAGGGAATCTATCTGTATAGACAAGACAGGACTTTATTAGAGGCCTTACTAGCACTACAAATACCAGCTTGAAGTCCACAAAGTTCATTGGACCAGTTTCTTTTAAACTTACCATGGATAGAAAAGAAATTATAGCCATTACAACTCTTCTGTTGATATTATGACTGGCTTTAGTTTCACCATGATCACTCACATGCAGACAAGGATCTATATATAGACAAAGTTGTTAACAAATACAACAATATTTCTGGCCAATTCAAAGGTATCTTCACTCAGCTTTACTAGTCATGGATATGCATATCACATAACCTTTGAGCTCACATGCACATGTGGTATAAAGATGATGATTCTTTAAAACAAACAGGTAAGTTGTCTAATGAACATAGTAAGAAGCACACACTGTAGTCAAAGTCAATTCAGGTAGTTGAAAATCCGCGGGTTTATTCTGGAGGTAGGAGGAAGCAAAGAGCAAACATGCTGGAATAATCCACTCACCATATGTAAGTTTTGGATTTATAGAACGAAGCTTCTTGACAACTTCCAATACGGTGTTCAAGAATGAAACAGAACCAATATAGCCTGCAAAATAACAGCAAAAACTAATCCAAATAAATAGAAGAAGAATTTTCTCATTAATTAAATAAATAAAATAACACAGCAATTCATTTGGCATGCCTGTTAATAAATGAGTATAATACAGCAAGTCATTTGCTTTGAGGCCTTCCATTAGCTCCCATAGTTGCTGTCCATTTAAAACTTGTCCTTTAAAGGTTGGATATCCTGTTCAATTTTCAGATCCATTAAACATTAACTGACCTGTAATTTGGCTAGGGGACCATGCCTGAATTATACAGATTGACAAGCATCGCACCGTATATCTGAGACTGATTGAGTGAAGTAGTATAAGCAGCTTGCCTGTGTGATTTGAGAACTGTACTGAATTGACTGGATCCACATCATAGCCCAATAGTTGGAGAGGAAAGACAGCTGATTTATTTCCAACATATCCCTAAATGGAAATAGACAATACAAATGTTAATATGGGAATAGAATCTACCAAATCTAAAATCATGCCAACAGTGCACATTAAGAATGCATTTGAAAACTACAGACACCATGGCATGTATAACTACCTGGATGAACAACATGATATCCCTGACCTACATAAGCCATAGGAACCACTACATTGTAACCTCAATGGAATGATACATTAGGTTCTATATGATAGATTCAGCTTGAACATATATCAGGAACGTTTGGACTGTACTCAGACATGCGAACTAAAAGTATAATGTCCAACCCTCCCACTAAGATTGCCTTTTTCATCTGTTTGCAAAATATGTTCTTTCATAAAGAACATCACTAGACAATAAGGCACTATATATCCCTTTTTGTCCATGGATTACGATGATTAAACTTAATCTTGACATGATTAAGATGAACTGAGTACACACTGAAATTCATTTACATTTATATTATTCTCTTAATAATTTAAGAAGATTCAGTTCACAAATTTAGCAGCACGCCAACATGCTATAAAAGACACACAAACATCTGCCACGTCACCATCATAGGCAAGCACACACCGCAGTCAACCCCGCTCCACACGCACCCAAAGTGACAAACCCACAAATGTTAAAATCACGACAAAGATAGAACATTTGAAAATTAGATCCATTTATAACCAATCTAAACCAATCATTCATTAATTAAATCATCACTCCACCTTCCTGGTTTCACCGATCACCTAACTCGTCCCTTTTTATCACCATCCAATATTTACAGCAAAAAGCAAATGCAACAATTCGCAAAACACACAACACATGAGTCCAAAACCAATAACACCTCCAACATTTACAAATTATTATCACGACTTCCTATAAAACCACATTTCACATAAATTTTCAAACTTCTTATCATAATCACTCAAATAATTAAAATTTTCACAAATCACAACCAAACACAACTATCCATAGAAAGTCTCAACTCTGTATAAGCTTAGATTAACACAAAAGTCAACACTTTGACCATGAAAGTCTCAACTCTCACTTCGCCTCCCTTCACTTTCGCAATCACTTTTCTCGAGAACCAAACAGGAAACGAAAATCAAAACCTCAGATTCTCTACAGAGATAGAAAACGAATACCTGAACAGTATGCGATTGAATGCTGAGAACGCGACCGGTCTCTGAAGGAAGAGCCAAGGACAAGATCGGAGGCGCCATTTCGAACTTTCTCGAACTGATCGATCTTCGGATTCCGTGAAAGAGAATTCAAATACAGAAGCAAAAGAGGAATTGGAATCTAATTCTCGATAACAGTGAAATGAAGTACCTGGAAATGAAAATGCGATGAGTTTCTCGAGGGATTACACGGCAAGAGCGAAGCAGCATGGAAAGAGTGGAATAATTATATATATATGACAGCTTGAGATAGCGTGAGATTTGTGTGTGGTGTATTTATACTTAGAGTTTGTGGTTGAATTTACCAAATGACACTGAGGATTTGTGGATATTGCATGAATGCTTGTTCAGGGTAAACTACGTTTCAGTCCTCGTATATCAAGAAACGTTTCAGTTCGATTCTTATAGTTTTTATTTGTTAAATTGTGACCCTGAGATTTGAGATTTTCAATGTAAATTTTAATTATGAAATTAAAAAATTAAAATCTAGTTTACCTAGTCATTTCAACACCAAGAAGATTTAAGAAAACAAGTGAAACTACATTAATTTAATAAAAATAATTGGCTTGGGTTAACTAACTCAATAACTCAAACCCTTTTTTAATTAATCCCTAAATTGGATTTGATAATTATAATTAAATTGCTTAGGAAAACTAAAAAGGTGGGTACTTTCTTGGAAATTTCTATTTCATATCATTTATTATTAAGGATTCTTATGGGATATTATCATTTGAAAGTTTGGAAGGAAAGTTGTGAAACACAGTAGATTAAGGTGGTATTTAGGAGTGTAGTAGTGGTTGTTTTTTAAAATGTTTTTTTTTTAGAAATGCATTAAAACAAATTTTTTATTTTAAAAAAAATATTTTTAACATTAACACATCTAAACGATCCAAAAACATTAAAAAAATAATTTCAAGTAAAAAAATTTGAACTTTCATGAAATGTCGTTTGGAACTACATTCCAAATGGCGCCTAAAGGGGTGTTTGACACACCTTTTGCTTTTAGATGCTTTTCAAATTGCTTTTAACTTGAAAATGTATTAAATTGATGATTTTTTTGTGTTACCTGAAAGTTATGATGTGCTGATGTTAAAAATAAAATAAAATCATTTTAAAGCATTTTCAAGCGAAATACTATTTTGAAAAGTATCATGCATCACAATCTTAAACACCTCATAAAACGGTGAATAACTTTAAGAAATTATAAAGAAAAATTATCTATAAAGCTAAATGATGTGGTGTTTTTACTATAGTCACATCATTGTTCACCCTCTCACATTTTATTTGGATTATAATAGTATAATTTTTCATAAATTTTAATTTGATCCTTGAACTTTTTTTTTTTTGCGCAATTAAGCTCAAATTAGAGCCAATTACATGTTTTTTTATAAGGGTTGAATTGCAAGACGGGTGATTGAAGTGCAATACACGGGTAACATAGGTAGCATGTTCGAATTTGTTGGTGAAGTATATTTTTACCCCCCATGTTTTTTTATATAAGGTGATCGGTTGCAAGACGGGTAATTGAAGTGCAATACACGGGTAACATAGATGGCATGTTTGAATTTGTTGGTGAAATGCATTTTTGTCCCCCATGTTTTTTTTTATATAAGGTGACCGCTCCTTTATATTTTTCAAATATTCATTTTGGTACTAAATTTTAATTTCATCATTTTTCAGTTCTTATTGGTGAGAGGAAAGAAAGGTCATCATCGAAATCCGGCTTGGAGAGAGAAAGGGTTCGTTTCAATTATTCCAACCACCAAAATATTAGATTTTTGTTCTAAATGGTTACATATAATAAGGGGAGTTTGAATTATGTGTTATGTTACCTTGAAAATACCTAAAAAACATATATAAGCCAGGGAAGAAATTGAGTTTCAAGTTGATTATTAGTTTTGGACTGGTTTTTTGCGCTTTTGAAGGTTAAGAATGGGTTGAAGAAGGTTACGATGATGTTTCTAAGTGTTTGGGGTTGAAAATTGGTTTTTAGAGGAAACAAATCAAGCACTTTGATTTTCTAGCTACCATAGTGATCGAAATTTGGGTATGCCAGATGACGCGTCATATTTTATTTCAAATTGAATTGGGACGACAACATATCATCTACTCCATTATCTTACAAAAAACAAAGGCATGCGCGCATGCCTTTTAGTCATGGCCAGATGCTAGGCCTGACCTCATTCTTTGTTTTGTTTTTTTTCTTTTTTTATTTAGAACTTTTTTATATATGTTTTTTTAAATAATTTTTAAATTTATATTTTACTTCTATGTGACTTTTTTTTTGCTTATTTAACTTCTTTTAAATAGTGATTAGTTTTTAATTATTTTAGATTTATTTAATTTTTCAAGAGATTTGTATTATTCATTTGTAGCTTTTTAAAATATTTTTATATATTAAATTTTTTTAAGAGGTGAAAAATATTTATTTATTATGATATTTTTAATATGTGTAGCCTTGCATAGTAGTTTTTTCTTTTTATTTTATCCATTAAATCTTATGTGTTTGTTTATTTCTATTTCAATTTCAATTTGATTTAAATAAAAAAATTCATTAAATACAATTAAGTAAATTATCCATATTATGATATTAAATATTTTGATTTATATTTGTTTTTTATTTTTTTTATTTTTTTTCTTTAAGAAAAAAAGATTACGAACCCAAAATGGGTTTGTTGGGTTGTCATTTTTTTTTTATTTACCGAACTTGGTTTCAATAAAATCTCCAATTAATTAGTTAAACTATAAACGGACTGGAGTAGAAAGAAAGATGTGGAATTTATTTATGGGAGCTAAAATAGAGTTTACCCATGTGTAGAGCCGACAAGAGCAGGGATGGCAGTTTGGAGAAATCAGTGCACCGGAGGGGTAAGGTCCTCGCTGGAGATTTGGGAGTTGAGCCTCGGAAGAGCGTGGGGGCTGATTTGGAGGGCAGAATTTGTTTTCAAGTGAGAATAAAATTTTTTCAATGTTAAAAAAAAAAAAAAAAAAAAAAAATATATATATATATATCTGTGTGTGTGTGTGTGTGTGTGTGATGTTAGACACAGAATCAAAATTAATAAATATAAAAAAGCATGAAACTTGTAATTTTGACCTCTAATTTTTGTATATATTTTGATAAAAAGAAAAAGATAAACAACATTTTTATAACCAGTCTCTTGTTCTTCTCTCTTTTTGATTGGTATCGGAAGGCTTCTAAAAAAAGTCTAGAATATATTGTTTGGGTTAGTTTTGTTATTTTTTATTTTTATTTTTATTTTTTTATTTCTTATTTAGAACTTTTATTTCACTTTTAGTTTTAATTATGACTCTCAATCTCTTACCTTGTGTAGGTCAGTTTTTTTTTCCAGTGTGTTAGAGAGTAGGGGTATTCACGGTTCGGTTCGGTTCGGTTTTTATCAAAAAAAGTAACCAAACCGAATTTTTTTTTTTAAAAAAAACCGAAACCGGTTCAAACCGACCGGTTTCGGTTCGGTTCGGTTCGGTTTTTTAGAGCAAAAACCGGTTTGGCTCGGTTTTTTCCGGTTTGGCTCGGTTTTGGCTCGGTTTTTTCGGTTTGGCTCGGTTTTGGCTCGGTTTTTTTCGGTTCGGTTCGGTTCGGTTTTTCCGGTTCCAGGCTTAAAAAACCGAAACCGAACCGAACCAGTCGGTTTTTTCAAAATTTTAATCGGTTTATTCGGTTTTTTTTCACGGTTCGGTTTTTTCGGTTATTTTTTTTTCCGGTTTTCTCGGTTTAATCGGTTTTTTGGTTTTTTTGAACACCCCTATTAGAAAGTGAAGAGAGAAGGAAAGAGTTGGAGTATCAGAGAGACATGTGACAAAGCAAAAAAGAAGAGAGGATGGAAAATTAGAGAATAGAGTTGGATAAGAGGCCTTTGTTATTAATGATGTTGTTTTACTATCTCATCACAATGTTCCTATTATAATTTTTTTACTTAAATAAATATTAGATATAAAAAAAATTATCATGTGATTTATTATTATATAATTAAATAAAAAATAATCTTTAAAAGAAAAAAAAATTATTGAATCTGATAACGTGTAAGACTTACATTGCGAGTTTGCTTTGTTGACTCGAGTTCATTTATTTTTTTAAAAATAAATGGTCAATTTTGTCATTTAATATTGAGTTAATTCATGATTGAGCTTTTCAATTTGTTTTTTTTTCAAGATTATCCTTGTGAATTTCAACCCGATTCAACCAAATTGACTTCCAATTGCAAATTATTTTTTTCAATTAGATCCTTAATTGACTTCTAACTTGGCTATTTGTTTCAAAATCATCATTGAATTTCAAATTGTTTTTCATTCTTAGCCAAATTAAATTAATTAAGCCCTTTTCTAAATTTTATTTTCAATTGAAATCTCGATTTTAGCCCTCAAAACTCTCAAACTCAATATTTTTTACTTGATTATCGGTCCAATTTCAAACCCCAGCTATATGTTTTATTTTTTCATTTTTTTATGATTTTCGAGATTTCTCTCACAAAAATTAAATAAAAATGAAGAAAACAACGAAATGATTAAAATTAACTTAAAATCACTGAAAAGATATATTGTTTTAATATTTTTCTAATTTATTG
>Ga0307515_10024386_pt1 | contig 10540 bp, 6 predicted proteins | sample 17_EM_MG_FD_194513 | JGI IMG/M metagenome (GOLD analysis project Ga0307515, IMG submission 194513) | Populus trichocarpa ectomycorrhiza microbial communities from riparian zone in the Pacific Northwest, United States - 17_EM | ecosystem: Host-associated > Plants > Roots > Unclassified | place...
ATGATAGGCACACCTGTTTCATATTGCTGATGCATACTAGTATACATGTATGGGAACAGGCGGTAACGCAATAAATCGTACTTTTTGAAATTACGCAAGGCATCATCGCCATATTTCCAAGGTTCTTTGTAACCCGGATGATCCATTCCAAAAACCAATGCAATTGGACTAAACATGCCAAACTGAACCCAACGGATATATAATTCTGGATCGGCCTGATGTTCAAAACCACCCATACAATGTGCCCAAGAACCCACACCAGATAAGCCAACATTTAAACCAGCTTTAATAACTGGCGCAAAATATTGCCATTCACTAGGCCAATCGCCAGCAAAAATATAAGGGTAACGTTGTATTCCAGAATAACCTTCCCTTGTTTGATTTAAGCCTCTAAATCCATTAAATTTTTCAAATTCTTGGAAAGGTGCTTTTGCATAAGCGATAGGAAAAACATTATGTAATCGTTCTGCAACCTTACCTTTTGGCCCCACTTTTTCACTTTCATTAGCCAAAGCGCCAAAAGCACTTCCCTCATCTGTTTTTAAGAATTTAGCACCAAGATCTGCCACTCTTTTCACACCATTATCCCACCACCATTTTACAGCAGCAGAATCAAAGAAATTAACGAATTCTCCTGGTTTACCATTTTCTGGATAAGTATAACCCTTTTCTCTTGCTTGGTCTAATAGGTTTAATTTTTTTGCATTATCAAAGCGAGGTCTAATGTGTAAGCCAACCATTTTATAGTTCATGGCATAAATGCTATCGAACATGGTTTTTGGGTTTTTAAACGTTTCTCTCCATTCGAAAGAGGTTGCTCCCTTACCTCCATTTTTACCAAACAAACGCCAAGTAGAATCTAACCAAAATAAATCTACTGGAATGCCTAATTCCCTATATTTTTTAGCTAATTCTACCACATAATGATCAGATGTTTTTTCTTCATGGCTCCAAGTACCACCGCTGTAAGTACCAGCGTGTAAGCCCAATGCAAATTGGGGTAACATTGGCGATTTACCAGTAATTGAAGTATAATTATTTAAGATGTTTCTAAAGTTTGGTCCGTAGATGAAATAATAATCCAACTCGCCATCCGCTGCTTTGAAACTATATTGGTCTTTTTTATCAGCTCCCATATCCCACGATGTGGCGAAAGAATTATGCAAAAATATGCCATAACCCTTTGTGCTCATGAAAAATGGAATAGGGCAATAATTAGCTTCTAAAATATTGTAAGCACCAATTGCGTGCGGTAAACCTTTGCCTCTACCCACGTTTAAGTTCACTTTTTTGCTTCTGCGATCCATAAAATCCATTCGCTCGCCAAAGCCGAAAAAGTGTTCATCAGCCGCTAGTTTTTTAGTTACACCAACGGCATTTCCATCTTTTGTGATTGCTCCATTAACTTCTGAGCTTAATAATTTACCATTTGCATCAAATACATCAAGCTTAAATGGGCTTTTATATAACTTAACCATCAGCTTTGCCGTGGTTAACAAAAAATGGTCCTTTTTATCCTCAACTTTAGCATTTACCAAAGACCAATTGTATTTAGTAACCATCAGGTGTTCTTCGGCCTCGAACTTACCATTCCAGCTTGCCCTTAACCTAAAAACTTCTGGTGTACAGAATTCTAATTTAACCTCGCCATTGGTGGTTAAAAAAGACAACACATTTCCTGTTTTTTTGTAACCAGATTTATAATTGCCAATGCTTTGTGCATTAACAACAATGGTACTGCACAATAATAAAATTAATGCTAAAGGTTTAAACATCTTAATTGCCTTCCAAGGGAAAATAGAAAATATATTTTGAACATTAAATAAAAGAACACCCAGGTCTGCGACCACCCCTCTAAAAGAGGGGAATTTCCCCTCATATTTTTTAAGAAAAATGCCATTCCCCTCCTCTGGAGGGGTCGCACTGTGCCAAAGGCATCCCTTTGGGAAAAGGTGGAGTGGTTTGTTTAAAAGACTTTTATGATTCGATATAGATTTAATCATACTATGGTATCATCAATTGTTTGATTAAAGTAATTACACTAAAATTTTCTTGACTATTTCTTCAACTTATAAACTTCTGTTCCAGCTAATAAAAAGCAACCCAAACCATAATCTTCAAAATCTGGCATACTGGTGTAACTAACCGGCTGACCATCCTTTGGTTCTTTCCCAGTTCCTTGCATGTAACCAATAAAACCTGTTTTTTGAACCGCTTCCTTAGTCATTCCATTCCAAGCTTTGGCAATAATTGGTTTGTAAACTGCTTTATCTAAAATGCCTTTATTAATACCCCAAGCCATTCCGTAAACAAATAATGCTGTTCCAGAAGTTTCTTTACCACCAAAATGAGTTGGATCTACTAAACTCACATTCCAGAAACCATCTTCACGCTGTAAGGGCACTAAAGCTTTAATCATCTCGTGATAAGTTTTTAAATATTCATCTCTATGAGGTGCGTTTTCTGGCATAATTTCTAACACCTTAACCAAAGCTGCAACCACCCATCCATTTCCTCTGCTCCAATAACAATCTTTACCATTTGGCTCTTTATAAGGTGGCACAAAATCTTTGTCCCTCCACCATAAACCATCCTTTGCGTTGTACAAACCACCACCTTCTACATTTTTAGTGTGCATGTACATTTTATACATATACTCATAATACATATCATCCTTTGTTAAAACACCTAATTTTGCAAACACAGGCATCGCCATTTGCAAGGCATCAATCCAAGTCCAATCGTTAACCTTACCAGATTTAATCATTAAATCCATTGAAGCTTTAATGTCTTTTATACGTTCTGGTTTAGGGTCGATGTTATACAAATCAATATACGTTTGTCCACAAGCTTGGTCATCTCCATTTCTAGTTTGGATGCCATTTCTTAATCCCCATTTATGTTTATCGCCCCATTGTACTGCATAATCATAATAAACTTTATCCGGTTTGATTTGATGTAAAGCCATCAATCCTTCATAATAAACTGCCCTTGTCCAAATGTTACTCGGCCTTTCTCTGTTGGTAAAAATTGATTTCCCAGCATCTGGCCACTTATTCATGAAATAAGCATTGGTTTGTTTTAAGACCTTTAAAATTTTAGGCTGTGATGGAATTTTTTGAGCAAAACTTTGCGATGTTAATACTAATACTATGAATGAAGTTAGAATTGTTCTGTTCATTAGGATGGATTTATTGAATATCGAATTAATTAGAATTTGGTTTAGGTTTAAGTTCATCTGGACTATCCTTGGTAAAAGTGTCGAACTTTTGCTTAGAAGGTGTTTCAAAAACATCTTTTACCACATTAAAATCAACGTTGAATTTTGGATTAAATTGGTCTGAAATCATATATTTCTGCAAACTATAGTACAACTGTTGAGCACTAGGCATTCCTTTTAAATCTGATGATAGATTGGCACTAGAAACGATCAGTTTACCATTGCCTACTTTTGCTTCAAAAATCATAGCCAAACGGCGATTTAAAAACCAGGTATCGATAGGTTGAACAATAGGTTTGAATCCTTTAGGAAAATCTTCTAAGTTCATTACCTGAGTTCTATTTACAATTTCCCACCATTGCATATCGCTGTGATAAGAGGTTGGGAATTCAGCAAATGCTGGATTTTTTGGATCTACTACAAAACCTAAAGTATGTGGAGGACGCATTTTAAACCAAGAGGTATTCCAAAATACCGGTAAAAATGTTTGCACCACTTCCTTGCCTTTGATTACTTTTCCTGCAGCATTTAAAAACACTTTTCCTCCACTGTTTAATATTGCTCTTGCTTTATCATCTAAATCAGTCGTATAATAAACATCTGTTTTAACAGCAGAAAGTGTTGGTGGGAAAAACCAAAAATCCCAATCATTGGCAAATTCGGTTCCGTCTATGGCAACTTCTAGCTTTAACTTTATTGCCTTTGTAATAGGGTTTGATGAATATTTTAAAGAACCGATTTGGGTATTTTCGCCAACGGCTAAAGTTCTTGGACCCCATTTATAAGTGAAAACTACTTTTCCACTTTCATCAATTAATCTAGCTGTAATTTTTGCATCTATTGGCGCTTTACCCCAATGAGCAATTTGAATTTTAGGTTCAAAGTTTTCATCACTGGTATAAACAAATTTAGTCACTTCAATTAAAGGAACCGTGCTGTTAGAGAATCGTTTAAATTCTTTAGCTGTGATGTAACCCTTTTCATCCCAAAAGGCATCTAATACACCAATTAATGCAGTTCCTTGACCAGGATAATCGTTTAAGGATAATAACTGATAGCCACTATAATTAGGTGTTCTTAATGCTTTTTCTATTTCATTTTTATAACATAGCGCTTGTAGTTTACCCGAAGCCATTAAAAACGATTCAGCCTGATCACCCATATCATGGTCTTTCAAATCTTCTTCAAATAATTCGAAGTTTTTAGCTTTATAAGCGCCTGTATATTTTTTAATTTCCTTGAAATTTGGGAAAACACAATATTGCCCCATTTCATGAGCTACAAATGGAACGGTGAATTGTGAAATCTGCTTGGCGTATGTAGCAATACTTTCAGGTTTCCTGCCCCAATCTAAGCCTCTTGCACCCGCCCTAACCATAAATTCGTTATTCGGGATAACTGGCCAACTACCACCAACCGATGCACCAGTATATAATCTCCTACTATCTTTTGCTTTCCAATAATCATTAAATTTGGTCAGGTATTCTACTTGTTTTCCAGCTGGCTCGTTTCCATAAGCCATCATACAAAATGAAGCGTAATTGCCGTAATTTTTGGTCATTCGATTGGTTTCATCATAAATGAACTGATCAATTGGACGGCCATTGCCTATTGATGTGCCATGATTTGCCCAACTCGGACCTTCAGGTTGTAAATAAAAACCAATTAGATCAGCTGCTATGAATGCTGCTTCTGGTGGGCACCAAGAATGGAAACGCATGTGATTTAATCCGTGTGCCTTTGATATTTTAAAAATCCGAGCCCAAGATTCTACATCCATTGACGGATATCCTGTTAAGGGAAATTCACAGTTATTAGCAGTTCCACGTAAAAAAACTGGTCGACCATTGATTTGAAAATTTCTACCTACAGCTTTAAATTCACGCATTCCAAATTGAACTTGTTTCTCGTCCTTTTTACCATCTTTGCTAACTAGCGATGCTTTTAAACGATATAGTGCCGGATCAAATTCATCCCATGTTACAATTTTATCGCCCATTGGCAGTTCAATTTCCAAAGTGCCATTTCCGTTTGTGATGGAATACGCTTTAGTTAATGGCTTAACATTTATAATTTCTTTGGTATTGAAACTTGTGGCAGATAAAGTAATGTTTCCTGTTGATGAAACAGTTTGCCCAGCTTTTAACTGAATTTTAACCTTCGCAACCTTGCGTTTTAGATCGGGATAAACTTGAATATCTTCAAAATAGATTGGAGAACCAGCTTGGATAAACATTTTACCCACTACGCCATTCCAGTTTCCTTGGGTATGGTCAGTTAAACTATGCGAATCCTGACCAACATTAATAGCTTTTATCCTATTGTCAATTTGTAGCGTGATGGTGTGTTTGCCAGGCTTTAAGTTGGCCGGTAATTCGAAATTTTGTGCTACCACAAAAGTATATTGACTACCGATTTCTATATCATCAATCCATACTCTTGTTTCTGAGTGCGGATATTCTAATGATAAAACCATTCTTTTCCCATTCCAGTCGGCTGGGATTTGAATATCCTTTTGATACCAAGCAACACCAACGTAATGTTTATTTGGTGTTAACCAAAATGGGATTTTAATATTGTTTGCTTGACGATATTTAGCCAAACTCGGATTATAGAAATACGAACTATCATAAATACTTCCAGTCCACTTTGTTTTAAGAGTGATGTCATCTCCCTTAAAATTTTCATTCATTGAACCTGGGAGATTAATAGTTTCTGGAAGCACGGCATTAAACCATTTTGCTTTTAAACCTTCATCATTGGCATCGATTTTAAATCGCCATTTGCCTTGTATAGAAATAGTTTGTGCTTGTAAAGCGTTAGAAAGGAGGAAGAGAAATAAAACAGCAAGTAAATGCCATTTTTTGAATTTCAATAGATTTATCAGCATATCAATGTTAAAGTGAATGCTTTTAACACACACTATATTTGGTTAGGAGCTACTATATTAGGCTTTAATGTGGATATGGGCAACCTGTGGTGTCCTGTTATTTCTGAAATAAACCTGCTAAAGAACTTATTTTGGTATTTAACAGGATTTTTGAAGCGTAACATATTTGTGGTAAATAACAACCTTGCTGCATAGTGAGATAGGTCGATATTTGATTGGTTGGGATTATCGATTAAATTGAAAACCCCTCATTAATATTCTCCCGTCAAAATATCATTTAACAATTTCTTACCCACATTTTTTGATGTGAAAAACTGAATTAGTCCAGTAATTAAAAAAAATGCACCGAAGAAAAACAAACCTTCATAAAATTCTTGAATAAGAATAAACGTTATAAATGCTCCAAAGACCAACAAAGGAAAAAAAGTATTGATGTAATAATTTAAGACCACAGTTTTTTCTTTCTCTAGTGCAATAACATTGAAACTCCCTCCATCTAGAATATAAGGAGCTTCATGCCTCCACATCAGTTCAAAAAAAGGTCTTCCAAACGTAATAACATCATCTTTCACCTCTAAAACCTCATATTTTTTATCATTTAGTTTTGTAATTATCTTTTCTAAAATAATTGTTTTATCAAGTTGAGTGGTTTGTGAAGTTTGAAATTTTAATCTGAAAATTGGCTTCATTATTTATTTTGATTAATAGGCAAGCGGTTTAGGATTTCTAAATCTTAATAATGATAACCTTAGATGACTCTTAATGCATACGCATAACCTAATTCTGGCTTATTTTTTGGCAATTCAACTTCTAGTCCATTAGTTGTACGTTTAAATTGAAGTGATGAACCTCCCAAAAGTTCAACTTTTGAAATAGGTTCTGGTCTTAATGAATTTCCAGTTGATAAGCTTGTAATAATTGCATTTCCAGTTTCTGGCCAGCCCATTCCTAAAACGTATAAAACACCATTCTTCTGGGTAAATCTAAAATCTAACTCACTAAAAGCCTTTCCATCTCCTTCATTAAAACCTTGGGCTTTTAAAGGGTTTTGCGATTTTTGTGCAGGGCCTTCTCCAAAAATTTTCCAAGGGCGAGTACCAAAAATACCTTCTCCGTTAGGTTGTATCCATTTTCCAATTTCTGTAACTACAGCTAATTCATCGCTATCTATAGTTCCATCTCCTTTCACGGGAACACTCAACAACAAATTTCCATTTTTACTTACGATGTCTATTAAGTTATGGATAACTGTTTTTGCACTTTTGTATCTGTGTTTTTCAAAAATTGATTTGTTATAATGCCAAGACCCCAAGCACGTACAAGTTTGCCATTCAAAAGGTTCTAAACGATCACTTCTACCTTTTTCTATATCCCAAACCATACATTTCCTTTGCTCATCATTTAGAATTTTGCCATTGATTACGGCTTGTAGTTTTCCATTTTTGGCAATGCTTTGGTTATAATAATGAGCTGCAATTTTTAGACCTGCATCACTAATTGGCCATAAAGGCAATGCTGTATCATCAAAATAAATCAAATCTGGATTGTATTGATCTATTAAATCTATGGTTCTGTCTAAAAAATTATCACAATATTTTTTATCAGGTATGGTTGCTCCGTTTTGATAATCCCACTGTTTATTAAGATTCCCAATATCTTCACTTCCCTCACTAAGTTTATGGTTTTGAGCATACAAATCTTTAGGATCATAACCTTGCCACCATTTATTTTTTCCATCTTTTTTAGTAAGATTTCCATCATAAGGCACACCTTTTAATTCGCCTTTTTTATCACTCCTTTGAGCTGTCTCATAAAAACTCCAGGCGTGTGCAGCATGAACGCTAACGCCAAAATGTAAACCATGTTTTTTAGCAGCTTTTGCCCATCCACCAATAATATCTTTTTTAGGCCCCATATTTACTGAGTTCCAAGGTTGATGCTTGCTATTATAATTATCGAAATTATCATGATGATTAGCCATTCCAACAAAATATTTAGCACCAGCATTTTTATATAGCTCAACAAGCTGATCTGGATTCCAATTTTCGGCCTTCCAATCGTTTATAACTTCTTTGAAACCTGCCTTAGAAGGATGTCCGTATTTTTTAACGTGAAAATTGTATTGTGAGCTTCCTTCATTGTACATTAAACGAGCATACCAATCGCCTTCTTCTGGTTGACATTGAGGCCCCCAGTGAGCCCAAATCCCAAATTTGGCATCTCTAAACCACTCTGGTGTTTTAAATTGTTTTAAAGATTCCCAATTAGCTTTAAATGGTCCTTTTATCGGCTTTTTTTCTATGGTATAATTTAGCACCGAATCAAAAGCCAACAATTTTTCACTCAAAAAAACAGCAGGAATAGCAATAGATAATTTTTTGATTAAATCTCTTCTTTTCATAATTTACAATTAAAATTACAAGTTTTTAGGGCAGGGTTTACCTCTGACCTCCATTGTTCATTTTATTATTCTAGGGCAACCGCAAAGGTTGCCCCCAACATCCCCGCTAATATCCTATTTCAAATACTTATTCAACTTAGAATCCTTCAATGTTTTTAATCCTGCCACAACAAGAGAAGCGTTTAGCTTAGCACCTGCTTCATTGGTATGGGTATGATCTTTTTCGGTGAAGTAAGTTTTAACTAAATCTGCATTTGCAGCACCATAGTTATCTTTTACTAACTGATTTAAAGGAATAAAATCTACGTTTTCTGCTTTTGCCACTTCTTCTGCCCACTTTGCATAACTATCATTTGCTAAAACCACTTTACCATCTTTTACAGGGTTTCTTGGAATTGGAGAACAAACAATTGGCGTTGCTCCCTTTGCTTTAACATCGTTGATGAACTTGCGCAAATACCAGCCATAAGTATAAACAGTTTCTTGTTTTTTCTTGATTGGATTAAATATTTCTTTACTTTCCGTTCCAATTCCTTTAATTGTTCCACGGGCACGAGCGGTATCATCTAAAGCACTTCCATCGTTATGACCAAATTGCATCATGACAAAATCTCCCTTTTTAATTTTAGCTAAAACTGGTTCCCACAAACCGTTAGTTTGAAAAGTACGGCTACTTGTTCCGCCTAATGCATTATTTTCTACATTGATTTTATTGGTGTCAAAAAGTTCTCCTATAAAACTACCCCAACCCCATAAAGAGCCATCTCCTTTTCCTTTTCCATTCTTAACGGTTGAATCTCCAATTAAAAATAAAGTAGGTTTTTCTGCTTGTTTTTTGATAACAATGCATGAGGAAAGAACGATAAATGCGGTGATTAATCCAAGGCTTAAGTATTTTGTTTTCATTTTGTGTGTGTTTTTTTTGGGGAATAGTAAAATAGGAAATTGGAAATGGACTGGGAGTTTTAAGGCAACTCGCCTATTCCCTATTTCCACTTTTCTTTCCCTACTTTTTAATATAATTCTTCAATGTACAATCTTTTAATGCTTCAATACCTTCTATAACCGATTGGGCATTTACTTTAGCGCCTTCTAAGTTAGTATGTGTATGGTCGCCTGGAAAAAATGCTTTCACTTTGTCTGGTCCCATTGCATCGTATTTATCTCCAGTAATTTTATTCAAATCTACAAAAAAGGCATTCTCTTCCTTAGCCACATCAGCTGCCCATTTACCAAAACTATTATCGGCACGTAAAACCTTACCATCTTTAAATTGATTTCTAGGTATCATTGAAACAACAATGGGAACAGCTCCTTTTGCTTTGGTTTCACGGACAAATTTTCTGATATACCAACCATAGGTATGAACGGTTTCTACCTTTCCATCTGGCCAAGTTAACACCTTAGTTTCTTCTCCAGTTCCTCTTAAAACTCCCCTGCGACCAGCTTTTGTGGTGTCAGGAACACTTCCATCATTATGACCAAATTGCATGGTTACAAAATCACCAGGTTTTAAGGTTTCTAAAACCTTATCCCATCTGCCTTCAGACAAAAAAGTTCGTGTACTTCTGCCTGCCATTGCATTATTTTCTACGTGTAACCTAGTGGTATCAAATAAGTCTGCAATCGGTGTTCCCCATCCCCAGGTTTCTTTGTTTGAATTGCGAACCGTAGAATCTCCTATGGTATGTAAAGCTGGTTTACGTTGAATGATAAATGCTAATGAGGAGATCATCATAATGATTCCTGCGATTATAAATAGTTTATTCTTTTTCATCTTTATTATTTAATTTACCACATAGACACATAGTTTTGATTATCATTTCCTATGCCTACTATGTGCCTACCTGCCTGCCGTTAGGCAGGTGTGTTACATTTTTATTTTACTTCTATACTAATTGAACTGCCTTCCAATCCAGCTGCAGTTGCTTTGACTGTCATTTTTCCATTTGGTTCATTTGCCTTTACTAACGCAATGCAAGCACCTCGATAAGCATGTCTTTGTGTGGCCTTATACAATTCATGACTA
>Ga0307515_10024387_pt1 | contig 10540 bp, 11 predicted proteins | sample 17_EM_MG_FD_194513 | JGI IMG/M metagenome (GOLD analysis project Ga0307515, IMG submission 194513) | Populus trichocarpa ectomycorrhiza microbial communities from riparian zone in the Pacific Northwest, United States - 17_EM | ecosystem: Host-associated > Plants > Roots > Unclassified | place...
GAAGTCCGCCTAATCAACCTATGGGGAACGAAGGCCGAACAGCGAGAAAATCGGCCCTAGCCGATGAATTGTAGGAGATACGGCTCGCAACCAGGCGGGTTTAGTTCATTCAAAGATGTACCTCTGGTGCCGCCTCTTGCCAACTGTGATCATGATTGTAACACGTTGAAAAGCTGGTACAGGGGGCAGTCCTTGGGGACCCTGAGTCGGGTAATGTCAAGGGATCCCCTTGTCCCGGCAGAACTGGGGTGTTGATGTGACGTGGTCGGTTGTATGGAGTCAGCTTAGTGCAAAGATCCGGAGGTTCCCGCAGGACACACATTCAAGTGGAAGAGAAGCCTGGCTGTATCTCCAGCAAATCAGCGCTGGGTTCGTAGTCGCGACAACCCGTACAATGACAAAAAGCCCGGTAACACGATAAGATGGCGCACATTTCATGTTAACTCTTCATCATCAGATCCACCCTCCGACCCTAGTTCATCGTGTTGAATAACGGGCTCTTCTTCTTCGTCTCCCTGGTCATCCTCACCCCGTTTCCGTTTCCCAACTACCGAACCTTTTTCCTCTACATCGTCACTATCCACAAGAGTGAGGCATACAAGCCTACTACCGTTTGAATCGTATTCCCCCACCGGTGCGATCGACTTCACCTCTGATTTCGAGACCGGTCTAGGCACTTGTGCCAGGTCGTAAACCCGTGCCTTCCCATCAGAAGATATCGTAGCCACCAATGTGGTCGTAGTCTGGTTTGGAAGCGAGACTTTGAGAGTGTCGACTGCTTTCACTCTACAACAAACTACGAGTCAGAACGCGCGACAGTTATTCCTGCCAGGGCCACGGCGCACCTGTTCGCGTGCCCAATCATCTCAGCGATAACAAATGGGGTTTCCGAGGTTCCAGAGGGGACAGCGTAGACCGACAACTTTCTATCTTCTGCGCCGACAAGAAGAACCTCGTCCTTTGTTTCCGGGTGTTGTACAAATTTGACGTCCTGTATCCGAGAAGGATGGGTAACGGTATACAGCAAGGCGAGACTCTGGGCGAAGTGCGTGGATCAGACGGGTGTCTGTGGCAAGCGGGAGAGTTGGCTCACAGTGTCAAAGAACTCGAGATTTGAACGCGACTGAACGACGAAAAGTTTCCCATTCGTCGACCACCTCACTTTCTCTCCCTCTAAAAAGTTCGTGTGAACTCAACGATGCATAATGTATATGTCCGCCTACGCACCCTTCCCAAGTTTCGTACTTGCAGAACCCTTACCCCGCATAAGGTCCCACATCCGTAAAGTTTTGTCGACCCCGACGCTCAGAGCGACTTTTCCTGAAGGGTGGATCCCGATAGAGTTGATCCTACCCTTATGGCCCTTCAAAACTCGTAGCACCACCCAGTCGCGTGCATGGAATATAGCTATTGTTCCGTCTTCGGACGCGGAAATGAGATGGGATCGCGAGGGGAAGTGTAGCTCTGTAATAGAACCTAACAAACCAAACTTCAACGCGGACTCGCGCAGAGTATTGTCAGAAACTCACCTTCGTGTTGCATCAATCCACCGACTTCCTTCCTCCTCCTCAAATCCCATACCTTGACGATCTCATCCACGCTCCCCGTCGCTAACCACTTCCCACCCATCGGCGACCCAGAAACCGCTTTCACACACGACACATGCGCAGGAAAGATGAATATCGGTTTCAGCTTCACCGATATTTGGTCTCCGTCGCTTTCCCCCAACGTTATGGAGCCTTCTAAACCGTACAGGAGCTTCTCATATGACCCAGTAACGAGTTTGAACGCGGAAGGAGGTGGGGGAATGCTTTGGCTGACTTTCTGTTGCGTCTGGCCCTTCTTGGGCTTGGGGGTGGGGTGGGTCTTTACCGGAACCGCTCTCTCGGGTTGCTTGCCTTTGGATTTGGAGGAAAGCTTTAGTGTTGAGTCGACCTTCGCATGTGCATCTTCGGAGACTCTAACGCGCTTCGTAGCCTCGGCCTTTGTCTTGAGGATGGATTTCGGTTGTTTATGCGTGAGCCTAGCGGACATTTTGGGAGAAATTTGAGAAATTACGATCGCTGTTCGTCGGCGATCAGTCCGCAAGTGGGCAACGCCCACGGCCCGGCTTCCGGCCTGCCGCTTTGCGCCCACGGAGGTAACCGTACGATTTCCCTGACGAGTGCTGTTGATATTGGACGGAATGCAGATCAAGGTTACCGCGGGCAATGCACAGACGCATTTCACACTACTCGAGGGTCACAGATGTAAAAGTCATCCAGGGTCGGGATTGGACAGTGATTGTAAATCGTCATAGTACTTATCAACTGGTGTACTACACAATGCATGGCGACAATCGATTTCCCCGATCAAGCCTACTGGAACCTCCAGGACAGGGGTGCCATTCATCTCGTGAACATTGTGCGTTGCTCATGAAGTGTACAAAATGACACCGTCCACCGGCGCCGCTCTCAAAGACGTCATGGCTTCGAAGCGAGGTCGGGATCTGGCAGCTCGGTCTGGAATTCGTGGAAGGCGGTCGGGGTTGGATTTCGGCCACCTTTGTTTGCCTCGCTGTCCCTATAGCACAGGGGTTCAGGAAAAGATCGAAATTTTTAAAGGGGGTGGGGACGAGCACTATTATCACGCGTGTCAAGGGCCGTGATTCGAACCCACACGGCCAGCATTCATGGGGTCTACGGTGTCATGAGCCGTGTCATTACGGGCACGAGGAATTGCTGGGAGTAGACGCGTCATGACCGGTGTCTGACTGGGAAGCTGGCTAAGATCCACCTTACCATCTATAGGTCCAACGAGATCAGCGATTCAGAGTGGGCCAGGATAGGTATTGTGGGAGATTACCGGGTGACTGTCGCGTCGAAACAGCAAAGTCAAAGATATCGCAGCAGCGCATGCGGTTGACTTCGGGAGGACTCATCAGTTCACGTTGAGACCGTCGGATCCCAGCGGAGGTTCTATCCAACCTTGAACCAACGAGACCGATTGAAGCTAATAGTACCGATCACGGGACCGGGGAGACCGACTTCCGCCTCTTGCATTTCACGCGACACATGATGGCGACGATAAACCATTAAATAGTACATGCTCCTACGTCGACTGCTCGAACACAAAACTCGCTTTTAAACACGAAGTCTTCGTGCATCTGCTAAGCAGCTGCCCTCTCGGCAGCAGCCTTGAGAGTCCCCGCGATGTGGACACTGCGTTGCGGAGGGTCGGCGAAGTCGTTGCAAAGTAGAATATTGAGTTCTCCGTCCTCCTCGACAAGAGTGTAGATGAGGACAGCTTCGTGATCGAGTGTGGTCCCAATGACAGTAGATAATGTGCTTGACATCTGCATCATGGTTATCTGTCATGGCCTGAGATAATTCACGGTTCTGTATGTGGGACGAACGTGGAGCACAACCTTCCCCGGTGACTCGATCACTTCGTGGGGGGTCATCTAGGGGTTGTGGATATCAGTCTGAGCTTGAATACGGCCCTCCGGTGTTGGATACGTACTTCAAATTTGGTCGCCGAGGAAAATACCCCTCCCCATGTCTGGAGGTGGCTTTCCTTCGTATGTTTTGGGAGGTCGGTGTTCTCGGGGAATGGAAGATATTGGTAATTTTTTGAAAGGAGCGGTTCGAGGTTGTTCGCATCGAGAGAGCAATAGGCGTCGAGCAACCTCTTGACAACCTTCGACTGGGGAGTGTCGAAATCGACCATTCTGGATGTGCGGTTTATGCTCACGGAGTGGTGGTAGACGCAGGCGCAAGAGAAAGCGGGGGTTGCTCGGTGACAGCTTCTTATCTAGCAATTGGGATCAGGGCGGGAGTTTAGTCTGTTTAATGTGTGCAGGGGACCCCAGGGACCCTAGCCGGATTGACGAAATCAGAGACCAGCACTGGTCTGCCCAACTGAAGATGGACCCTACGCCACTGTAGCTATATTTCGTCACGTATTTCGTCAGTGACGCAACCTTGTGTCAGTTGGTTCCACCAAGATGATGGTAGTCCTCTCGTTGTGAACGTCAAACGCTAGCCCACCGCAACCATCAATTACTGGGGCTAAGGCCCAAACGTTTACTTTGGGATCAGTGACCAGGTCCGGGCTCCAGCGGCCGCCTGGGGGTTGCAAACGTGGGTATTCTTCGAAGTGGCCAGAATTTATCTCCGGAAGCCGTTCGGGGTGTTAAGCCCGTATGTTTTGTCTCAAACTGTGACGAGAACATATGATAAATATAAGTAACATTTCTTGGGACACCGCGGTGCTAACGTTGCACATTGTACATACCCACTAGTGGTCCCCTCCGCCTCGCCTTTTGAAAAGTGAGACAGGCCGAAATCTGATCCCACAGAGATCGCGCGACGGTGACAGCCCACGCTAACGGAGTCACCTGAACGCATCGGATTGCCACGTAATGTTGCGGACTAACGCACGAACGGGATAGCTGACAACCCCAGCGCCGCTACGAGTTCGCCGCACAAATAAACAGAGATGTGGTGAACGATTGTTGTTGGGCTCAGCCGAACGCTAGCTCGGTCAGGCGTAGAAGGTGTTGTTTGTAGAGTGGGAACTCATTTCACGGTTCGATGTCGATCGCCGTAACTTGTTGTATTTGTTGTACATTCGTAATGGTCGTGATCTCGTCCTCGGTCCTTCGCCATTAGTCCGAGGTGGGAGAGGGGGGACGAGGAAATAAGATAGTCGGACCAGTAAGGATGTCAGTGGACCTGTGGTGGAAGTGAGAAGGCATGCACGTCAGACCGATCACTCCCTCTATTCCGTCGGCGGTCGGCCGCTCGGTGCGGCCCCGGCCCGGCTCCGCGAGGACTCACCACACCTTCCATGCTTCCTCACACCCACGACCGCATCCGAAGGCGAATCCTCAGATGCACGACCTTACTAACTAGAACGAACGGGATGGACGCCAGGGGGAAAGTCAGGTGGTGTTACAAGTTTGGGCGAGGAAGTATTAAATAACGACGATACATATCGATCCGGTGTGAATTCACATTACGTTGGATTTAAACTTGCTCGAAACGCCAGACTTTGCTTTCCCCAGATGGTCACGGGGGTGCCCGGGGTAGCACCGCCACCGTCGGAGAGATGGGAGTCGCGGACGACAATGCTGAAGGATTAAAGGATCCCTCGGCGCGTTATCGTCTGCGATAATCTTTGTGAACCTACCGGTAAGTACTGTTGTCCTTTTCGTCAGGATGAATGTTCCAAGTGAGAGGGTTACCGGTCTCGACGACTACGACCTTGCTTCCATTTTTCAAGGGACCCTCGACGTCAAGATACTTTTGTTGTACACGTTCTGGAGCGTCCAACCGTTGCCGGTGTCTTGAATCCTCCGCTATACGGGAAGGTCAGGACCCCCTGGTATTGAAAACGAGGCGAGGGGTTAACGAACCTTCTGGTTGTCACTCCTCTGAGTGGTGAAACCGATGTCAGACTTCTGATGTCCTCTGCTTCAGCACGCGTGCCACGGTGAGCATTCCCCTCACCGGTCGTCTCGTGTTCACTTTTATACTACATAAGTAGTTCGGAACGCAGGGGTACCATTCAGGCAACCGTCGATACCCGAAGGAAGGGTTCAGTAACTTCGTCGTGGTACATCTACTCAAGAGTGGTCGCCTCGCTCACGTATTCCCCAAGGTTACTCAGACGCGATTGACGTCGGAGACGCGAACAAGTCAATTGAACAAATCGGAAAGTCGTAAAAAAACAAATCTCTCCCTCATACATGACAATGGCTAGGTTTTTTTCTGCATAATATTTCCTAGAAATTTAGCATGGATCAGCAACAATCCATATGCCAGATGTGCGAATGACCATTCCACTTCAACCCGTTACTGCCGACATTTCTCATACCTACACCTCCCACCACTCCCATCCAAAGGTATTTCTCCCGAGATCGTAAGTGACCTTGGCGGTTCCTTCGAGTTTCTGAACGAGGTCCTCTGGTTCTTCGGGTAACCCGTTGAATGAGGAAGTCAATGTGACCCACTCAAGAGGGGAACCACGGGCCGCTCTGTCGTGCACAATGGGTAGTAACAAGTGCCAATGCACATGTGACGAGCGGCCTTGACGAAAAACCAATCGACGCAGGAGCGGGCACCGCATGGTTGGCGGTTGACCGACCTCCAGACCCAGGAAAAACCCGTAGGGGGAGGTATTCACCGCAACCAAGGTCCTCAAGTTTACCATATCTCCCATGACCTTCCCTAAGGACAACGGGTCGGGGCTAGATTGTTGGATGTAGAATCTCTCCACAGAAGAGAGATCAAGTGTACGCAGGAATTCAAGGCACATCATCTCGAGGTCTCTTAACGCGGACGACTGCGCCTCCTGCGATGACCAACCACAGCAGTTTTCGATCGATATATGCTTGTCGTCGACAGAAATCAAGTCGATGTAACATCTGGTCTCCGATAGATCAACGTCCTGAACGGCCCAGTACCGAATGGACTTCGGTGGTGTGGGAATCGGAAGTTGCATTCCATGCGGAAACATACCGTGGGGGCCGCCAAACACCTGGAGGGAGAGTATATTATGGGGGAGGTAATGCGTGACGATGATTTTTGTGTGATCGGGGTAGGTGATGAGGGACCCGAGGGCGCGAGGGAAACCCAAGCGGGCTCCTCGAAACACGAGGAGTTGTAAGTGTTTAAGCGCCACAGGGTTCCGTGCGTCCGCTGGGTCGAAAATCGGGGATTCTCCATCAGGAGCATGGAACTCGAACTCCTCTAGCAGTGGTGTCCCTGCGAGGAGGGGCAATAAAGATGCCAACCGAAATTTCCCTCCGTGCCTGTACCCAACTCCGAGCTTCCGGATGTTGGAAGGTTTGGAAAACCGAAGGTTCTTCACATCTCCGATGAACGTTAGGGATTTCAAAGAAGGAAACTTGCCGAGGTCATCGATTCCAGGGAATGGCGTTCCATCGGGCAGTTCAAGATATAGTTCAACGAGACGTGGGCAAGGGTTTTGTATGATGTCGATGACGGTCGTGATCATGTCGTCGCATAGGAACCTCGCGGTCTGGAGCTGATTTGAGAGGGAACGTAGCATCGATAAAGAAGCACTTGCGCCTTCTGTCTGTAATGCGCCGGGAGAAATAGATATGTCAAGGGGTGAGTTCCTGGATCGTTCGAGATAGGCTTTGGTCATTTTTGGATCTTTGAGTGTCTTTATGTTGTTCCAGAGCGAGGGGGTAGACAGAAAGGTGTTTCTCCAGCGGCGGCACACGTGGGTTGCGATGATGCGATCACGGTTGCGAGAGAGGAAGGATGGGATGATACCAAGGACTTCTGGTGAAAAGTATCGGTTGATAGGAGCAAACCCACTCAACACAAAGCGGATGTCGGCATATACTCCGTGAGCTGCATCCTCGATCTCAAAGATCTTGGACGGGTCCAATTTGGTCGTCCTGGGGTAGGATACACGGTGAGGCGCATGGAAATTGTAGCAGTGACCAGCTCACCCAAGGAGCTCGCCATGTTCTAACTTAGTGCGTAGTGCGTATAAAAGCTGTGGGATCGACAGCTCGCAGCCAGGGTAGATCTGAGTCTGTTGCGGGGGTGAGTCCATCGTCGTAGACTCTGGTCAGGGGTGGTCGGTGGATCCCGCAGTCACCCAGCCACCAGTAGCGATGCCGACGATCACGATGGACTGGCTCGGAGAACGCCGGCTCCCTCTCAAGCGAACGTCAGTGCAGGTCCATTCGAGAGGGTGGGAGTAATTTAATCGTGTACTTATCCAAGCGGTTCTATCACAATAACAAGGCCAGGTTATACGGGAAAATCACCACAATCCATACACTATCTAGTGTAAACACACGAGGAGGTCAGACTATTCGAGAAGGTAGTAGATATATAGACTGCGTCTAGTGAAATACGACGAGTTGGTACAACGTCGAATGCGGGAAGAAACCACTCTGACTAGACGCGAATTCGCGTCAAATATCCTCTCCAGTACAATGCCCTAGCAGTACCACGAATGACTTATTCTGAATGTGCTATCAGGATGCACGTTCTTTGAGGCAGGGTGAAAGTGAACTAACGGGGAGGAAGGAATGACGGAGTGAATCAAGCGGCGTTGTACCCAAGTCCCGAGCCGCTGAACCGCGGGATGCCGTTGGAGAACAAAGTCAATCAACGTAATCGAGATCTCCGGAAGTCTTCTGTCAAGGCGAAACCAAAGATCGAGGACAGCACCACCCTCCCGCCGCACCAAACGAGACAGGCCAGCTCGGAAGTTCAGAAAACCATCGATTTGTCACTCGTGGATTGTTGATGAACCATCTCCTTCGCCCATTGGCTCATGTCATTGTGTGGAAGGCGTTCCCACTCCCGAAGAACCTGCGGCTTTGATGAGAAGAGCAATAGCGATAAAATCAGGAGATACATACCTGGTCCAGCACGTCCAAGAGACTCTCAGCATTTTTCTCGTTTTCGTCGAACTGGCGGACGTTGGATGTAATCTCTTCTTGGAGCTCTAGGTTTTCGTCCTCTAGCTGGGGCGGGACATGAGCGATGGTCGTGGGATAGTTCAACGAAAATACCTCTTGTAGTTCTGCAAGCAGACGCTCCCTCTCCCGTTCGAGTAGTGGTACGGTTCGGGCTCGAGTGGCAGCGCGAGGATGGAGGTCCTCCCTCCAGATATCGGGTCGTGCATCGCCCTTTTGTTTACGGAGCTTCGCATCCACAACGGCTGCATGCAAATCATCTATACACTGTTTGAGGTTGATGTCGTCGAAGAATTTATCTGTTGCTTCCTGGAACGATGTGTGAGCCGAGGAAACCACTAGTAGGTGCAAACGCACCACTAGTGATGATTCCATATGTCTTGAGATCGTGTTGAATGCGCCCTGCGCGCGGTCACCTTCCTCCTTGCAGAAGACCGGGAAACATTCCGTGAAGTTCTCCCATCTGCGGATAGTCCATAAGGGCGTTGAACATGGGAAGGCCCGTCGGAGGTACTCACGTCCACTTGTGGGCAGAACGCTGAATCGCTAACTGCAGTGCGGCGTAGAAGTGCTGCCACCGCTTGCTTCCCTTCACACCCGTCGCGTTGCCTGACATCTTTCGCGTCTTGGTGGTTAAACTTTGGAGGAAAGTGGGGTGGTGTCACACGTCACTATACCAGTCACACACTTCGTCTTGTCTTCCATCTCGGGCGCTACAGGAACATGGGTCTGGCTGCTTCAGAGACTCTAATCGACTCGGACCTTCCCGGTCTGAAACTCATATCCAAGGGAAAAGTTCGCGACATATACGAGACTTCAGACCCGAATCGTCTCCTGTTCGTCGCCTCAGACAGGATCTCCGCCTACGATGTTATCATGAAAAACGTCCGTGCGCTTCACAGACCTCCCGGTGCTGGATGAATGAACGAACTGTTACGTTCAGGGCGTCCCTGGAAAGGGCCGAATCTTGACACAGATTTCGACTTTCTGGTTCGACAAGCTAGAACATATCATTCCTACCCATTTCGTCACTGCGAACGTCGACGAGATGCCGGAGGAGGTCCGGGAATACAAAGACCAGCTGGAGGGTAGAGCAATGTTGGTGACGAAAGCAAAGGTTATCCCTCTCGAGGCAATTGTCCGTGGTTACTTGACTGGTGGGCAGAGGGACCGAATTGTTTGTTTGTTTCTGACCCCCCAATTCCCGGTAGGCTCCGCTTGGTCGGAATACAGGAAGAGCGGAACAATTCACGGGATCCCGATGCCTTCCGGTCTAATAGAATCTCAAAAACTCCCCTCTCCCCTGTTTACGCCTTCAACTAAGGCAGAGCTGGGAGAGCACGACGAGAACATCTCGCCTCAGCAAGGTGGGGTCGCGCGATTACGTGTAGTTACCCACTCACGGACCCTGTTCAGCGGCCACGCTCGTCGGTGAAGAAATTTACAGTAGGATTTCCGTCGTCGCACTCGAGCTCTACAAGACTGCATCAGACTACGCGATAACCAAGGGATTGATCCTCGCTGACACTAAATTTGAATTTGGCATGAACCTTGCAACGGAGGACGTTATTCTCATTGACGAGGTCCTCACCCCCGACTCGTCGAGGTACTGGCCGGCTGATCAATACGAAGCTGGTAGACCACAGCTGAGTTTTGACAAGCAATTCTTGAGAGACTGGCTGACGTCGTCGGGGTTCGAGAAGGGTCTGGAGGACGGCCCTGATGGGAAGGGGTGGGAGATGACCCCTGATGTGGTTGAGGGTACGAGGAAGCGGTACGAGGAAGCCTGGCAGTTGTTGGCTGGCAGTGGCTAGAAGAACTTATGAGATCCGTACAATACACATTTCGTTATCTAGATTGCGGCTCTACCACAGTCCGCAAAACTTCCACCTACTGTAACCGAAAAAAGGTCCATAATCCCGAAACATGTAACAGTAACCCAAGCAAAGCCACCGGAAGAACAACTAGTAGCGATATTGTTAGGTGGCCCTAAAGGTTCTAGGGGGTGATCTTACATCACGCCCGTACGTGCATTGTTATGGAGGGGCACGGGGTCGGAGAAGATCCTTTCAAATTTTGTGGAGGGTA
>Ga0307515_10024388_pt1 | contig 10540 bp, 11 predicted proteins | sample 17_EM_MG_FD_194513 | JGI IMG/M metagenome (GOLD analysis project Ga0307515, IMG submission 194513) | Populus trichocarpa ectomycorrhiza microbial communities from riparian zone in the Pacific Northwest, United States - 17_EM | ecosystem: Host-associated > Plants > Roots > Unclassified | place...
CATTTGAACCTGAAGAGACCCGTTAGCCATACTCATCGCACGCACGCTAAATTCACATACCCAATGAGTTCGACCAAGTTGCTGGCCGCAATCGGGATGACGGTTCCGCCTAGTGACGATCCGACGGTGGCAATACCGAATGCCAGTGATCTCCGTTTCTTGAACCACTGCGAAACAATTGCAGGGAGTGGACCGAATATCATTCCAGATGAAACCCCGGTCAGGAGACCCTGGCAAAGGAGCAGTTGCCAAAAGTTCTTGCACTCCGCCGTGGCGACGATCGCTACAACGAGGATCACACTGATGTCGAGTTCGAAGTCAGATGGTGCTCGTTTTATGGAACAAAACCCAACGTCGCTGACCTAGAGATAAGCAAGGTGCGCTTGAAGTAGCCAAGATCACATAGCCGGCCCACAATTAGCCCAGGAAGGAAAACCAGAGCGTACTGTATGCGCGTAAGCTAGACGCTACAGGGCAGGTAGGGGTCATCGCACCTGAATGGAACCAATCCAAGCGCTGGCACTCGGGGGTTAGATCGATAGCTGGAAGACCCGAGATGACGAATTGCACGCTCACATCGTCGAGGTTGGAGTCTCTGGTATGAGGACTCGGTCGTAGTAAGATTGGAACACCTAATTCGGTAGTTAGTTGTGACGGCAACGAGCAGGATAGTTTAGAGTGCACACACTCCCCAGGCGTTGACGAGACCGAATCTGCGAGGATCGTCAGAGGTGAGTGGGCGATTCAGTAATCTCGGAGTTTGTGAAACGCAACATACGTCGAGAAAATGGCACACATAGCCTACACGACCGAATTTTTATCAGCAAAAAGGTTGGAAAGAACAAGCAAAATGGGAAATTGGACTCACGCCCAACACGACACACCAAGCAGCCAACCCGCCATCTGGGTAATCACCGGCATCGGATATGGGATCTGCTGGGCTGGCCGCGATTTCATCCTCCTTTTTTTCCGACTGCCGGGATTCTGAGATATCCAACGTCACGGAACCAGAGGTCCAGGACCGTTCATTAGATTTCGAGTCCATTTTCAACGACAACTTCGGTGTCTGTTGAAGGGCCGGTTTGTTGCCGCGTTCTGTTGAAGTTGACCGACGTCACTGGAACAGGGGATGCCGAGGAAAGGATTGGCAAGTTTTGTCCGATATATAAACGACACCGGAGTCCTGAGTCAAGTGGGGGCTGCCATTCGGTTTCCAGCAAAGTAGTCAGTATTGTTTCGGGGATTCGGAGCTGCTCTGGCACTGGACTCCGATGCCGACGAAAGGCGCGAACGATCTTCTCCACTTCTCCTCGGACTCAGGCCCACTCCCACTCCCCTCTCCGGGTTTGCGGTCGCTGCTGACGTGCAGCCAAAGACCTCCATCGTTGTTCTCACGAAAGTAGGGGTAGAGGATTTGTTGCTGTCCTGATGGTCATGAATAGCAGCGACCCTACGTAATGAGCGAAAGAAAAGGCGTCGGCATACTCAGAGCGAGATTGTTCAATGGGATGTTTGCGCATCGCGTCGTACGCTGAAATCTTGATTATGGACAGCGCCCGTGACATTGTGATGGCTGCAACGCACCATCCGCCATCCCTACATACGTACTGGAGCACTGGGATATGCACCCCCGGCGTGTAGGAGTAAGAGTCGTGTCGTGGATGTGTCAGCAAGAAGGTTACGGCTATTCGCTGGTAGCCGGCCATCCGCCGCACTTCGGAGTTATCGGCCTTGGAGCCAATATGTACGGCTTTCGGACCGCTCGAGGGTGAGGATGGTAAGAGGAAAATCTTCGCCAGACCCCTCTCTTTGTCTCGTGGGAGAGAGAACGATTTCCGCTCGTCGGACGGAAATGAAACCTGTACGGATCAGCGTTCACCCGTTGTTGAAAACAAGCCATTACCAGTATCCGAGTCAGTCGTGCTCCTTGTTTTCGTGGACTTGTCCGAGAAAAAGGCTATCAACGGATCGTTCTCCGTGTAAAGCTTTTGTACATCGCAATGCCCGTATATACAGATGAACACCCCGTGCATAGGTCGTCTACTCGCAAGGAGCATTCCACTCTGGGAGGATCGAAATCTCGAGATCCAACCTCGATCCTGTCCCTCCGTCCCCCTCGACCCTGCATAGATGTTGGGAAACGCCTTGTCCCAGTGATTCAAGACCTCCTAGGGTGTTTATATGCGACTCGAACACCTGCTCATCGTGAACAACAGTCGAGGTATGATCATTTCATGGTTTGATCGGCCGTTCGTACGGATACCAACTTGTGTTTTGACCAGATACCAAGCATAATAAGAAGTGGTCGTTTCTGTTAACCAAACGCACACCATATGCGTACTAGTGCTGGAGAGATCAGATGTCAACGTTTACCCTGCGGGGCGCTCGCACGCATGGTATCAATCACGGAGGCAATACCCCATGGTCATCACAACAAAATCCATAGGGATCTCTCGACGAAACCGGATCTGCCGAGGATGTTCGGACCGGGACTTTGACCGTCAACGGCTGGATACACAAGCGAGAGCGAAAATAGATTTACAGGAGTGGGTGCATGCGTGGTGACAATATCGCCCCTCCACCCGGTAAAGCGACGCCGGGGAGATGGTTGCACCAAAGGTCCAGCCGGACTTCTGGCCTAGTTTCTGGGTTGCACGGTGGCGGCAATTTTCAGAGACCTTCTCCGCCTCAGCGGTGGTCATAAAGCTCGGAGTCTACGTGGGCATAATCCGTAGACATCTGCTTGCGTCATTTCTGGCTTTGGACAATCTATCAGAAAGTAAAAATGGCGGGGATGAGTGTGAGGACGAGGGTGTGAGGACACACCTATTGCAGCCTTGTGTAAAAGCCAGTGTACGAAAAAAGTTACCCGCAGACAATTGTCTGTCGTTGAATGCGGAATAGTCGCCAATGTTCGAGTCGGTTGCGCTTCCGTGGACTTGCCCGAAAAACAGGTTACCAACGGGTAATTATCCGTACAGAACTTTTGTATATTGCCGCGCACGCACAGAAACCTTACAGGCGGACACTTCGCGCACAGACCATCTACTCACAAGGAGCATTCCACTCTGGGAGGATCGAAATCTCGAGATCTAACCTCGTTCCTGCTCCTCTATCCCCCGGAATGGTGGGGATCATGGTTGCGGCGCCAGTCCTTCTTACCCCTTTGTAATCCTTAGGTAGGCGGAGCTCGAAGTTCGTCAACACCCCGATGAGAATGGTCTGGATTTCTAGAACACTGAATCTCCACCCTGCGGACGGTAAGCGCACATAGCAGATGGGATCGAGGCGAAGGGGTTCACCAATGCAGGCATGCGGACCGTGACCAAAAGTCATCAAGTTGTTGTAGACACCAACCGAACCAGCTCGATGATCTAGCCTGTTGTCCAACCACCGACTGATGTTAAATTCGTGAGGGTTTTCACCGAAGATACTCGGTAACCTATTGTAACCGGGGACGTTGATCCAGACGTTCTGGCCGTTTGAGACTGGGATCTCCGTGATCGACCTTCCATCCGGAAGTTTAAGTGGCTGCGACAAGGGAATCACTTCATCTTCAACCGCCCGTCTGGCGCCCATGAACGCGACTGGATGTACCCTCAGTGTTTCCTTCACATCAGGAGGTAAGTTCACTATCGCCGACATTCGTGGTGAAGCTGTGGCATACTTTGGTCACTGCGGTGAGCAACGGCATATTCTCATAGTAACTGAACGGTATCTCATCTGTTCCGGCACTTTTGAAGACATCGCGCCTAGCTGTCAGGATCTCATCACGAACTCGCTCTTGGGTTTCGGGACTCTTGGCTAGCTCCCAGAGGGCGAACGCGAGAGTGGATGCAGTATTGGTGTCTGGGAGAGAGCGGTCAGGGGCGACGGGTTTTCGGTTGGCACATGGAACGTACAACCAGCAAAAGTAATCGTTCTGCGTACTCTCGTATGAGCGGCTGAAACAAGCCCTGACAAATAATAGACCTACGTGATCCCGGCATTAATTTCTTCATCCGACATCCTCTGCTGCTTACCCTCCCTGGCGTTTGCGCATAAGAGGAGCGACATAAGGTCCTTACCGCCCTCTAAGCCTTTCTTCATATCGTTCCGTTTCTCTGTTATCACCTCTGCGGCTATGGCAGTAATGGTTTCGCGGGTCTGCTTGATATACTTGTATTTCTTGGTCGGGAGTCGAGGCATCATTTCAATAATCTTCTCTGGGAGGTGCTCCGCAACGAAGGAGACAAAAATCTGAGACTTGGAGTTGTTTCCTAACGACTGGGCCCTGACGGAGAAATGGAATTAGTGATTTCAACCGCGGCCGACGGACCAATTGGCGGTTCGGGTGCAACCACCTAGGCACCCAACGGTCATGATCGCGAACTCACTCGAGATTTTTCATCACTTCTTTTAATTTGTCTTGTTTATTATCGAGAGCACCGAACTGATGTTCGAACGCAGCTGTTTGCAGCGATAAGATGAATGGGGGACAGTAAAGAAGGGGCAACTCACCATCACCTGTCAGGTCCAGGGTCGCACGTGTAGTGTAATCGCAAACATTTATTTGGAGGCTCCGTTGGTTGGAGTCTCCAGCAATCTCCCGCCTGAGTATCTGAACCAACTTAGAAACAGTCAGTATCCGCATGGTTTGTCGTGACCGGTGGGGGAACAGACCTTTCGGGTGTGGCGGATGAAAATGGGGAAGAGGTTCCGTAACTGAGGGGAACCAAAAGCAGGCTGCATGACTTTACGCTGTCTCTTATGATTGTCGACGTCGGCCACAGCAAGCCCAGGTCCAAAGAGCATCTTGAGCAAATTTCGACTGTGCTTCTGGCGGACGAACGAGCGCGAGTTCGCGTAGACGTGTTGAATTGCCTTGGGATCCGAGATCATAAGGTACTCCTCCTGGAAGACCAGGTCAGAAACTACGATAGGTCACAATTGAAAGTCACGTACTCCAAGAAGGCCATGTACTTTGAACACCTGTCCGTAATCCTCTTGCCATTGGAATTGAGGTTCGCCAGCCTCTTTGAAGTAGAGATCTGTGAGGTTTCCGAACAATAGGTCGCTCTTCTCCGGACCAGGGATATATGAGATGGAGTTGCACTTTTGTCGGCGGTAGAGCAGGCGAAGGAAACACATGACCACGATCACTGCGATCGCATGCAAGAAAGAGGTATGGAGGACACTTTCGAGTAAGGCCGGGGTTGCCATCTTGAGGGATGGGGTGAACAGACAAGGTTATCGGGTATTTATACCTCGTAGAACCTCCGACGTCCACGATTTGGGCTTCGAATCTCCATGTGTGGGGCACGATATGAAGCTGCCGTCCATTGGAGCTGTCGCTGGCCGATATCTGTGCATTGATATCGACCTACGATGCCAACCGATCGCCGTCACATACACCACCTTGGCCGGATTCAGGGACTTGCGGGGAAAAACCGGTGGATTCTGAGAGTTTGTTCAGACCAGGCAGACAGGTGATCATGTGGCCGCTACACAGTCAGCAGAACGGCCCAGGTGGTCATGAGGGATACTAAATAGCGGCCATTTCCGACGGTGGTTGGTTGAATGGGAAACTGATAGCTAAAAATAGTGGGTTTCCGAAGGCGTTATCGACCGACGGCCGGGGGAAATGGAGAATTTGCGGGATAATACTACGTCCTGACGCTGAAGACCTGTCTACCGTGCACCGAGGTTGGGAAATGTTTCGTTCCAGCGATTCAAGGCCTCCCAGGGCTGTTTAGATGTGACTCGAGGACCCGTTCCCCGTGAACAGTCGTATCGTTCGAGTCGTCCTCGTTAAAGAACGGGAGAAACGCCAGAGACCGCACTGCCCGCGCCCAATGTATACCAACGTCCAAATCCATTCAATGCTGAACGTTTCCCCGTCACTTCGCGAAGCATTGTGTTGGACATCGGTAGCACTAGGTTCCGATCTCTGCCCGCAGGGTGAGTTCAGTTAAACAAAGCGAGATGGGTGACAAACGGTCTGTTCCCCACTGTGAAAGTCATTGTGGCCATGGGGGTGAACAATTATGGGACGCGAGACGCACGTGACAGCATGTGGCCTTGCGGTCAATTGCCTTGAGGGCGATCGAACAAAAATCTTCACTTCCACTCGCTGCTTCCACCAGATACGGTGTCACTCTTCAGATGGATCTCGAGTCTCTGACCCGTCTATTCGCTACTACACTCAGCCCAGATCCCAACGTTCGCAAGGCGGGAGAACTACAGATCAGAAAAGTAAGTCGCCGTCCGAGTTTCTGCAAGGTGGATAATCCTGACCAATATCGTTAGATTGCTGGCCAGGAGGGTGTCGTAGCGGCTCTCCTGCAGATAATATCGACCGAAGGCGTCAACACGTTCGTGTTTGACGCGTCTTGTATCGTGCCCTAAATGTTCATTAACGATACGATCACAGTGCTACTCGACAGGCGTGTGCCGTTTGGCTCAAAAATCGCGTCCACACCTGTTATGATATTGACCCCTCAGAGATTCGGGCGGATCGCACCCCGATTTCTCAGTCCGATCGCGACGCACTCAAGTCATCTCTCCTCCCTCTCCTTGCCTCCACCCCCTCTCGACCAATCTCTATCCAAATCGCCGCCACTCTCAAGGATGTCATCATACGTGATTTCCCTGAGAAATGGCCCAACCTCTTCCCAGAAATCAATAAGCTCTTGGTGAGCGGAGATATTCGTGAGGTTGTTGCTGGGTGCCAGGCCAGCTTAGAGCTGATAAAGGCTTTTGAGTACGTGACCGCCAAATTTGAGACGACCAATGCGTCCAACTGATCCGTGCTTCAGAGCTCGCCGAAAAGTACTCCCAGAACTGTTACCCCAACTCTTGCCTACCCTTGTCAATATCGCGATTCAATCCCTGTCGTCTCCGCCCGCCGGAACCTCTCAGGAAATCCCCATGCTCCTCCATTACATCCTCAAGGCGTACATGAAGACAACGCTTATTCAGCTTAGCTCCCACCAGATGAGCAACGAGAGCCTGGTCCCATGGGGTCGGCTATTCTTCCAGGTCATCAACCTTCAGATTCCCAAGGATGCGGTCCCCGCAGACGAGGACGAACGGGAACGGTGCGAATGGTGGAAGGCCAAGAAGTGGGCGTATGCTACCCTTGGTCGCCTCTACCGACGATACGGTGATCCGTCCCAGCTCCCTAGCACCCTGAAGGAGGAGTACGGCGCTTTCGCTGATAGCTTCGTGAACACTTTTGCCCCCGAGATCATCAAGGTCTTCTTACACCAAGTCGAGCTCTACGTCTCTGGCCAAGTCTGGTTGTCGAAAAAATGCCAGTATCACATTTTCAGCTTCTTCTCCGACTGCGTCAAGCCCAAGTCTACCTGGCATCTCATCAAACCTCACTTCGAGACGCTTGTCTCCTCCTTTGTATATCCTCAAATGTCCTTTACCCATGCCAAGGAGGAACTCTGGCAGTCTGACCCCGTGGACTTTGTCCGCCAACAAGTTGGTAAGCTCGCCTCTATGCCTACTGGCTTGTATTTCAGATTAACCTCCTCACAGATGACGGCGATTATTTTGATACCCCTCTCGTCGCCGCAACGACCTTCCTCATCCAATTGGTGAAGAGTCGAACGAAAGTTACATTCATGCCAACTCTCACCTTCATCAATAACGTCCTGAGCTCGAACCCCAAGGCTCCTCAGAAGTACGGCGCTCTCAACATGACCGTTAGCCTTGCGCCCTTCATCATGAGGCATCCGGATGTCAAAGATAGCATGGAGCAGTTCTTGGTACAGCACGTTTTGCCGTGTTTCACTGCCCCCGAGCCATACCTCCGTGCCGTGGCTTGTGAAGTGCTCTGCGCTGTTGAGAAGGTTGGTGTGAAGTGGTTGAATGAGCAGGTTCGTAGAGTGACACAATATGGGTGGCCACCAGTTGATCCTCTCCACAGAATCTTCACCACCATTTCACCGCGGTTGCCGCCGCAATGTCCCACGATGAGTTACCCGTTACGGTCCACGCTATCTTGGCCCTGACTCAGATGATCATCGTTCACGAATCAAGTCCGTAGTTTGACCTCGCATTTTGTCACTCGCTAACACTTCTGCATGTAGTTCGCAACGCCGTCGCTCCACAGATCGGCAAACTCGTACAAGGTGAGAACTGTTGCACTTCCCCACGTGTTGCGGATACTTACCTTCGTTCAGACCTTCTCAAACTTTGCGATGAAACTGAGTTGGAATCCTTGAACTCCAGCCTGAAGGCTATCGTTGCTTATTACCAAGAGGAATTACTCCCGGTCGCAGTTGACCTTACCGTTCGCCTGGTGCGTGATTCCTCGATGTCCAGAGACTCTCACCCACCTCGATATTGTAGTGCGATACCTACTTGCGGTTGGCTGCAGAGGTCGCCACGAGGAGCGGGGAAACCCCCGATCCTGATACTACCAACCCCTTCGAATTCGATGGCGGAGAGGATAAGGAGATCGCCGCTATGGGTATCGCACAGACCATCGGGACGGTCATCTCCGCTGTCGAGACCTCTCCCGAAATTTTGGCCCAGGTGCAAGATGTGATTGCCCCGATTGTTGTCTTCACCTTGGAGAAACAACTAATCGGTAACTCTTCTGCATCGGAACCGCAAGGAATGGCGATAACATTTTTTGGTTACAGATCTATTTGACAATGTATACGAACTCATCGACAGCACGACTTTCAAGCTGCGCAGGATATCTCCAAACTTGTGGAAAATCTTTGAGTTGACTTACCAAGCCTTGAAGACCCACGCCATCAACTGGATCGAGGGTCAGTGCAATATACCACTCTCACTTCCCGGCCCATCGCTTATGCTTCCGAAATAGAGATGATTCCCACCCTCGATAATTTCCTCTCTTACGGCTCGGATGTGTTCAAGTCAAGGGCGGACTATAGAAACATGATTGTCGACATCTATACCACCGTGTTGAACAGTGACAGTCTTGGAGAGAACGATTTCATCAATGGATCCAAGCTGGCTGATTCCATCCTCTTGAACCTTCGGGGTCACGTTGACGATGTGAGTGGTTCAGCTAGGACCTCAGTGACAGGGGCTCACATTGCCTGTAGTTCTTACAGGTCATCGTTAACACCACTTTGGCCCACTTTGACTCGGCGAAGACCAACAAATTCCGTTTGGCCAACCTCGAAGTGTTGATAAATTGTGTCTTGTACAATCCTGTCGCTGGACTACACTTCATTGAGGCTTACAGCCCCGGAATGGCCCGTACATTCCTCGATCGGTGGTTCACAGCCATCAAAACGGAGAACGGCCTTCCAAGGGTGTACGACAAGAGGCTGACAATCGTCGCCTTGAGTGCATTGATGGAGATGGAACAGTCGACAATCCCGGAACCATTGAGAGAGGCCTGGAAAGTTATGGTTTCTGGAGCGTTGAAGGTGTTCGGAGGCTTGCCCAAAGCTGTTGCCGGTAGGTAACCCGTCTCCACCATGCGGGTTATCACACCTAATGCGCCACTTTCAGCAAGGAGAGAGTTGGAGGAGACATTCGAGGATGATGATGACTTTGAAGACGACGAAGAAGACTACTTGAATATGAACGAAGATGAGGGTAAGCGTGTTGTTTGATCGGGCGGTCCATTGGCTCTGATAACCTCCTGCAGGTGATGTTTGGGACCAAGAGTCCGCTTACATGGAGGTGCTCGCTAAGGAGGTGAGTAAACGCGATGCCTGTTTCACGCTCAGTGCTGATGGGTCCTGAATAGGGAGCTCGCCTGCGTGCAATGAACGAGAAACGTGAAGGAGGCTATGCAGGTTCTGATTCTTCGTCGGAAGAGGAGGAAATCGAAGAGGAACTCGGCTACTTTAGCCCCTTGGATACTGTCGACCCTTATCAAACGTTCAAAACCGCTTTGACAAGTCCGTGCCATTCAGGGTCCTTTGCGTTGCTTATGCTAATGTTTTTTCCAACAGACTTTCAGCACAAGAACCCCACGGCATACCAGGCTGCCACAACCTCGTTGGATATAGAACAGCAGACCGCCTTGATTGAGGTGATGAAGAAGGTTGATCTCCCTCAGGTTCAGGCGTAGATAGCTGGGAAGCGAGATTTATTTCCTAGATTGTGATTGTGATGGGCTTATCGTATTTGGTTGCTTCTATGTGTTGTCTCTATCGTTCCCGTTACATCTACTCGTGCACTGGTATATGCGTATTCTTGCGAATGGTCGACGCATTCTCTCGAAACCCTCTACAGTGTGAATGGAGTTGGCCTGGTGTCGTTCAGCGATGGTTACTTCTCCAGGTGGTCTGCATATCACACCATCGCCGCGGTTAATTCCCTCACCGCCGTTCGTTCGCCTCGCTGGTTCCGAGAGATTGAGGAGGAGTAAGCTCAGATAATTTCAACTTACGAATACGAGATGCCTTCCAAGTGAATCAGCGTGGGTAGTCCCCGACTCCGACAGGAGGAGGGTTTTGTCCGGGATGAAACGTATCGACCTCACGCTTGACGATGTGTGCCGTGCCGATCGCGCCGGCTGGATCATCCGGTTCAAAGGCTCAGCGCTCAGTAAGTA
>Ga0307515_10024389_pt1 | contig 10540 bp, 8 predicted proteins | sample 17_EM_MG_FD_194513 | JGI IMG/M metagenome (GOLD analysis project Ga0307515, IMG submission 194513) | Populus trichocarpa ectomycorrhiza microbial communities from riparian zone in the Pacific Northwest, United States - 17_EM | ecosystem: Host-associated > Plants > Roots > Unclassified | place...
CAAAGCTAATCTCATCATATATTCTCGGCTTTCCAACATGGATACCATTAGCCAAAGCTAATCTCATCAATGAATCCTAGTTATCCAATATGGATACCATTAGCCAAAGCTAATCACATCATTGAATCCCGGTTATCCAATATGGATACAATTAGCTGAAGCTAATCACATCATTATTCATTGTGTTTTATGAGTAATTTTCATCGATTGAAATCGGGTAGCAACATTATGTATAAATACTTCAAGGATTTAATAATAATTAGTTAAAAGTGGAAACCACTTACCTGCTCCTCCCGTAGTGTGTCCTCGCCCTGTCAAAGATCTGATCTCAGTCGCGCCTCCTGATACATAAAATGACCATTACTCAATATATTTTTATTTAGGTAATGTCAAAGACCATTTCCACACATATACCAGAACACACATACATTCATTCAAACATCTCCCATGTTTGTATAATTGTACAATGATAATATTGTAACAAGATATTCATCTCTAATTTTAATAAAGATCATCTACAAAAATTATATCATTATGACACTAAAATTGTCAACAAAATTGAGTCATTTTAACATTGAAAATCGTTAGCGAAAGCTAAGTCATTCTGACACTAAAAATCATCAACAAAAACTAAGTCATCCTGATATTGAAAATCATCAACGAAAAACTAAGTCATTTTGACACTGAAAATCATCAACGAAAAAATTAAGTCATTTTAACACTGAAAATCATCAACGAAACTAAGCCATTCTAATATTTCTTTTTCCTAAATTCACTCATAAGGTCAATACCAAGTTTTCCTCCTAAAGACCATACTTGAACCTAATTTTGGACATAAACCACAACCAAATTCACTTCCAAAGTTTATGAAGCAAGGGAAACATGTAATGTTTCTGTTCCATGACAAGATCACACATTCATCAAACATTGTTAAAGAGGAACCATCATTCATTACTATCTTCATGAGGGTCTTTCATGGCTATCCTCTCTTAAGGTGGCCGAAACCTATGTCATTCCCCTAACAAGCATATTTTTGTGTTCTTCATGTGATAACATCAAAATTCTCATTCATTATCACGTGAGGTGTTCTATGCATTCCAATTATAAAATACAACTAAATATATTCAAGGATCATATTATTTTCCATAACCTTATCAAGTTCATCACAATGTTGTCAAGTAGTAGTACACAATCAAGTTCAACATGTACATTCTCAAGGATTCTCCTATCTAAATTTCTATAGGCCAAAACATGGATATTGACATTATGTGTTCATTTCATCAATTTTTTACTACATCATTCCAAGTGTTAGAACCTTTAATCAACAACAAATTCCAAGTAAAGATTAGAGCTTGATTATTCCTAACTGGTTTAGTCCACCCAACCCCAAACACTGTTTGGTGTTTTAATCATAAATAAAGTTTCAGAACTTTTGTTTGAGTATGGTTTGTCTTTATCGAAAGTTAATACATAGGGCCACAACTTTCATGAAGGACACAACACCCAGGTTTGCCATCTACATGTCTAAACTCACTCATTACAGTAGCACAAGAAATTTATCCAGTATTATGTCAGTCTAGAGCCTTACTCAATGTTTTTCTCATATCTAGTGTTATGCAACTCCAAATACATTGAGACTAGTTCCATTTGAAAGATAACATCCATATCTACAACATTTATATAGACACCAGCTCCAAATGACATCGTTTTAAGGCTCAAAATTAACAATTACAATAGCACCCAAAATCTGTCTAGTACTATATTAGTCTGGATGTTTACTCAGTGTTGTTCTCATATCTGGAGTTATACATCTCTAAAAAGGTTGAGACCAGTTTCATTTGAAAAATAGAATCCATACCTATAACATTTATAAAGACACCAACTCAAAACAACATCATTTTAAAGCTCAAAATTAACAATTACAATAGCACTCAAAATCTGTCTAGTACTATGTTGGTCTGGATCTTTACTCAGTGTGTTTCTCATATCTGGAGTTATATAACTCCAAATAAGTTGAGACTAGTTTCATGTAAAAGATAACATCCATACCTACAACGTTTATGATACACTAACTCCAAATTACATTGTTTTCAAGTTGTAATTTCAACTAGAAGTTGGCTAATAAGACTGTTATAATTTTAATTACATAAGAGATAAATCTGACAAGCACACTAAGTGTTTTCATGCATCATAATATCCATTTTCATTACTTTATGTTCAAAGAGACTCTTTTTGCTTACACATTTTCAAGAACCCTAGAATCACAACATTGAGGGTTTTTCAATTATCCTTTACTAACTATGAAATCAAGGAGGAAAACTAAGGAAGAACACTTTTATCAACAATTCCGTGTTCAAATTGTAGAGTTCTTACCAATTTCTTCTTCAATTGTTATTCATCTTCATCACCCATACTTGTCCCTCAAGTTCCTCTTCTCCAACCAAGATTTTTAATTTTGGCCTAAAAGTGTTTCTCTCCTCACAAACACTTCAATCTTATAATTTGGAAAGATTTCTTAAGTGATTTTTGAAGAGAGGCAAGAGAGAAGCCTTTTTCTCGATTTTAGCTGCTGTTCCATGTGAACAATAGCAGTAGGTATAGTGACATTAGGTTTTATAGATCAATTACTATTATACCCCAACTTATCTCCCCTAAATTTTGGTTTATTGCACTGACTCGACATTGTGTCTTTAGTTTTGGGACCTTTCCGAACTCCGATCGACCTCAAATTTTACCTAAGGTAAAAAATTATGTCCTAAGGCCCTATGTAAAATTTTAGCCCGATCCAACAGTCGGATTGGAAGATACATTTAATATTATAAAACTAGACAATTGAAAATTTCACGCCAAAAATCTGAATTTCACATACCATATAATTTACTTAAATCATATTGGGTCTTAGACTAATTCTTTGGAGATTCCTTTCCATAATTATCATAATTTGTTTTCCTGATTCTTACCACTTTTAGTATCATAAAGTAAGGCCATACCTTACTTTTGTATTCCTAAGCTAACCATTTATTCCTTCAAGTGAATTCTTTTTTCTAAGAAGGTAAACATAAATCTGCTTCCTAATCTCCTGGTTTTCAGGGTTACATACTCAAATCATTTATGATCCCTTATCTCCGCATATTTTTCATAAGAGGTCAATTAGTTATTATCCATTTCATTCTGCACCATAACAGAAATCATTGCTTCTTAAAGTACAGGTCATCTTTTGTCACTATCTACTCAAAAACCTTTTATACCGGCCCCAAGCCATTCCCTTGATATAAGTATGATTTAAAGCATTATACACCTTAATAGTTTCATTTCTAATCCATTCTTTTTACATACAATTTAACCAATTTTTTTTTAAAAATCATTCAGTTATGTACAACAAGAAAGAACATCAATTATACTCACAACACCTCCGAGTATTAACCATTTGAAGGTGGGGTAACCCATGCTCCATTTCTAATCCATACCATCATAAATTCACCATATAAATTTGACATATCAATTATAGTCAGATAGTCTACTGAATCACTACCATTAGCTCTGATACCAACTATGACGACCTGAAATTTCCATGTAACTTTCATATTTCTAACCATCATGTCTGAGTATAATGGGGTAAATGTTTTTTTTGTGCAATCTATCTAACAAAAAACTTATACAGTTCCCCTATAACTTATATGTTTCCCATTATTGATTCTTTGGTTTATCAAATTTACAAAAGAGTTTCCCCTATAACTTATACATTTCCTCAGTTCTTTTCTTATCCTCTTGGGCAACACAATATCAAATAACTCTATTACATACACGCAGTAGCCTTCGGCCACCCACCAATTCAATTGTTTCTCCATTTGATTCTTTCACATTGCTTCTCAAAATTCATCTTATATTCTTTCCATTTTTCATTTACTTAAAACATACGTGTGATGGATATACACATACATAGCAAAAGAGATGCAATAGTCAAATATTAGAAATACAATCATACTATTGAGTACATTTTAAGGTGAAGTTATTAACATAATTTTAAATATTCATAGTACATAAAAATAAGTATCTAATAAAATTATAAATAGTGAAATGACATAATCAGTGTTGGCCTACTTCGTGACACTGACCTGCAACATATATAGCATTATAAAAGTTATTAGTCGTCAATAAGACTTATGCTCATGATTTTTTATGAGGGAAATGAATCATTATATCTATTAGCACTTTTAACAATCATGCTTAAAACATTCAACTCAAGTTCAATAATACCTCAACTCATATGACAATACTCGTGCTCATCATTGCAACTAAAATAACATTACAAATTTAACATCTAGCCATAAAATACATGTATGTGGTTTTTCATAAGGAATGAGAACAATATGTTTATCCAGAATTCTTTTAGCATCAATTACATCATATACATATTGAAGTACGCATTAGCTACTATGATGTCTAAGTTCATATTTGTTACTTTTGACATTGCCTTTACTACGAATTACGTAATATATTGAAAACTAAGGTTGCTGACTATACATCACCATTTAGCAACTCATTTCTTAATTTTTGATTCCCCAATCAATAATTAATATTTCATTTCCTTGGTTACCGATTTCCTTGGGAATCCTTGAAGTAACCACAAGTATTAATTTTATGTGTACTCGTCACCATCACTACTTAACATAATTTGTTTGTAACATTACCATATTTTCTATTTTTTAGGTATCACAATCGTTTGTTACATTATCACCCCCATTAACATTTACTTTGACTTAGTAGTACATCAAACGGTATTATGTCTTAAACAAGACTAATTAAAGATGAAAAGAGAAAGCAAAGCCGATGAGACAAATAAATCATATGAGGTCATGAGTTTAAAGAGTGAAAATAAAGTGAGCCTTAAAGAAAGAATAAAAGAAAAGAGAGAAAAGATTAGATTTGGCTAAGGGAGAAAAAAAGCCAATTGAAGCCGAGAATGGAGAGAAGAAAATAAGAATGAGAAAAGAAGAGCATGTAGAAAAATGTAGGTAAACACTTGAGTTTCTATACAAAAAAGAACGAGATCAAGAGTGCTTATTTTTATAACATGCCTATGATTTTACTTGTGTATAAGGAGAAATATTTTAACACTAACAATCTTGACTCTTTTATTCCTAGTGTTGTTATGTCTTTGTTACAGGATTTTCCCTTCCTTTTCAAATTTATGTTTCCATCACATACTTCCCCTTTTAAACTTTAATCCTCATGAAGTGTCACTAACGTCATCAGTTATGCACATTTCCAAAATAATAAGTGTCGCACAAGTATTACAATCCAAAAAAAATTACAATATTTTAAATACAAGTACAACCTATTAAAGTAATTACAAAAGATTACATTACCTAACAAAAGTACAAAATAACTAAAAACAAGGAAATGTTTAAAGAGGTCCAATAGTATGAGAGGGTCCTGCATAAACAAAACATAAAGAATATCCACAATATTAGAATGATTTTAAAGGAACCTAATATTTACATGTAAAATGTCATTTACGACATTTCACTTTACACTTAGGTTTAATTTCCCACTAAACATTTATTTCACAATAATTACCCATATTTTCTCAAAATATCTAATTCCTCCAAACTCCTTCATTTGAAACTCAGATTTTCATCCATAATTAAGTCCCCAAATAAAAGAAACACTTTAACTTGAGAGTTCTTTTTTCATAACCCTTTTACTTTAATTCATTCAATTCTAACATAACTAAAATGGTTTTCCCAACCCCAACTCGTCAATTTCTCAATTACACCATGCTAATTTTTTTGGGATCAAATGTAAGAAATTTTATAGATCAAAATAAAACTAGGCTGAAGACGAGCAAGTCAGAATATACAAGCATATACAGACAAAGGGAACAGGCTCCCTTGAAAACTAACGTGACCATCAGCATATTTAAATAGGAAAGCCTAGCATTAACAATCATAGAGCCTAAAGAACGACATCAACCATCAACAAAAAAGCAATGCAAGATCCACTGATTCACCAATTATAACGAGGGAGTAGGGGGATCTGAGTCCTCAAGCCTCTCCACAAGCTTGCTTGCTGCTTCGGACTGAGTCCTAGAAGCTCGACCTATGGATACAGCAGCAACTTCAGCAGTTAGAGACTTCCCAGCTCTACTATGAGTCATGTATTGTCTCTTACCTCGATTGACATCTCTAGTCTTAGCCATAGGTACTGTATGGTGTATAATATAAGAAGCACCTGGAACACCTGTAACACTTGGAGAGTTCAGAGAGGTTACAACTGAGACTCTTGGAGCAAGCTTTGCCTTCTTTCTCCCTTGAACTTCCACCCAATTATCAACTGCTGCTGCAACTTCAGTGCACATGGGGTCTATACAGGACTCACCTTGTGGCTTTCTAATATCCTGCAGATGCTAATGTTCAACAGCAGCTGTCTCTGCAAATGGCCCCAAACCAGAAGAGGCTGGACTTACCTGCACAGGAATGGGAACTGATTTCCCTTTCTTGTGTCTGCCTGCCTTGTTACATGTAGATTCAACGTGGCCCATCAAGTAAAAATGCTTGCAAAACTAAGGGAGAGATTCATAGACAACAGGTTGCAAGAGAGGAATACCATTAGGCCGCTCGTCAAGTTACACCTGAACTGCTTTCTCAACGCGCGTTAAAAGCTCTGATAGAGAACCCTTCAAATATTAATGTTGATGGGCAGTGTTGAAAGCAGATCTACCTCTACAAGGACTCAAGTATAGGAGAGGCTGGACATGGAGGTGGTGGGGAGATCACACTAAATCGGTTTTCTAAGAACGCTGGCAATCTTGGACAGACACGTTGGAGACCAACACTGAAGCGGGAGATTGGGAAATCTAATCCAGACTGGGAGCATGGACATGTGAGTAGTTGCAATATCAAAGAATTCTGGCATAGATTTTAAGATCAAAGGCCTTCCAAACACAGAGTATAGACCTCCAGACAACACAACAATCTTATCAGCCTCATAATGGAAAGTGTAAACCAGCTATCTAGAGTCATGAACAGTGAGATATACTCTGGATAGTTATCAGGTATTTTAAACTTTTATGATCAGTATAGATTTGTATTGATGCCCTATACAAGTAATGCCTCCATATCCTTAAAGCAAACATGACTGTTGCCAATTCTAGGTCATGTACTGGATAGTTAACCTTATGTTGTTTCAGCTATTGAGAAGCATAAGCAACTACCTTGCCATGTTGCATTAGCACACACCTCAATCCTTTCCCTAAAGCATCACTATAAACTACGAATCCTTCTTGACCTTCTAGAAGAGTTAAGACTGGAGCTAATGTCAACCTTTTCTTTTAACTCTTGGAAGCTATTCTCACAATCCCTTGTCCATACAAATCTGACTCCCTTCTGGGTTAATCGAGTCATCAGAGAAGCTATGGTTAAAAATCCTTCTATAAACTTGCGATAAAACCCAGCTAAGCCAAGAAAATTTCGAATCTCTGTCACGTTTGTGGGTCTCTCCCACTACATTACAACTTCCACCTTTCTAGGATTTACGAAGACACCCTTTTTTGAAATCACATGACCCAAAAACACCACCTCATTCAGCCAAAATTTGCATTTGTCATATTTTGCAAATAATTTTTGCTCTCATAACACTTGGAGTACCTTTTTCAAGTGTTGTTCATGTTTTGCTAAAGATCTTGAATACACTAAAATGTCGTCAATAAATACAACCACAAACTGATCTAGAAAGGGTTATAAAACTCGGTTCATTAAATCCATGAACATGGCAGGAGCATTGGTTAAGCCAAAAGGCATCACTAAAAATTCATAATGCTCATATCTAGTTCTAAAGGCCGTCTTCTGCACATCTTGTTCTTGTATTCTTAACTGGTGATACCTAGATCTTAAATCAATTTTAGAGAACACTTGCGCTCCTTTCAATTGATCAAAGAAGTCATCAATCCTCAGAAGTAGATATCTATTCTTGATAGTTACCCTGTTTAATTGCCTATAATCAATGCAAAGTCATTGGGAGCCATCTTTCTTCTTGACAAATAAAACAGGAGCTCCCCAAGGAGAGTTACTAGGTCAGATAAATCCTTTATCAAGTAACTCTTGTATTTGCATCTTCAATTCTGCCAACTTCGAAGAAGCCGTCCTATATAGAGATTGCGATATAGGCATGGTTCAAAGAAATATATCAATTGACACTTCAACCTCTCTTCTATGTGGTAACCTTGGTAACTTATCTGGAAAGACATCTCGAAACTCCTTTACAATAGGGATATGATCTAATTCCTAAATTTGTTTTACTCTATCAACTACATGCGCCAACAACGCCACACATCCCTTGTTAAGTAACTTCTTTGCCTTCATCACCGATATTAAACTATTAGGTATCATACTCCTCTTACCATAAAAATTTACCATTTCCCCATCAACTGCCCTAATAGTAATAAACTTAGTGTAACAGTTCATTATAGCTTGGTGTGAACATAAATAATCCATCCCTAAAATCATATCAAAATCAACCATCTTCAAGGTTATTAAATCTACATTGAATTCATGATCTTCTATTATTACCCTACACCCTTTATAAATATCATTCACTTCTACAATTTCCGCTAACGATGTACTAATAGCTAACCCTTTTTCTAGCTTACTTTTTTATACTTTCAGTTTATTTACAAATTTGCAGGCTATAAAGGAGTGAGTAGCTCTAGGATCAAATAAAACATATCCTAATTGTGTATTTATAGCTATCATACCTGCCACCACATTTGTTGAAGCCTTAACAGCTTCTTGATCAAGATGATAAACTCTTCCTTGAGTCATAGTTCCTTGGCCACGACCTCTACCCCTACTCGCACTGGCTCTTAACTGAGCAAGCCTCACCTGCTCTCCACTAGGTCTGTCTACAATGTAAGATTGTTGTTGGCTCTAAGCCTAAAATCTGTTAGGGAAATTTCTTCTTAAGTGACCAACACCCCCACATAAGAAACATCCCTCCAAATATCTACACTCTTTCTAACGATGACCTTCCTGCCTACATACAAAACACCTCCCTATTGTAACTCCACAATCGTCTAGGTGTGCTCGATTACATATGTCACAATGAGGATACTCAACTGTGTTCTAAGGATTTGTTCCTGGAGAATTTCCTCCCCTATTTACCTCAGATCCACCCCTGCCTGGAAAAGAACCACCTCTACTAAACTGAGAGAATCTACCAAATGAACCACCCGTGGAGGCATTACTCTCTCTCTTGAAGCTTTGTGACTGACTAGGAAACAATCCCCCATGTCCCTCTCTTTTAGGAAGAGGTGGTTTACCAAATTTAGTGGCCACTTCCTTTCTTTTCTTAGTATCTTTCTTATCTTGTCCGAACATCTCTTATGGCTCTCCTAAACCTGTCTCTAAGGACTGTGCAACTTCAATTTAACTCCTTGATAGTTCTAGGTTGAAATGTGACTAATCCTTTCCTTAGTTCCTGTCTAAACCCATCTCTAAGATGATCAATCCGATGTTGTTCTCTTTGAACCATAACAGGAGCAAATATTGAGAGATCCTGAAATCATCTCTCATATTCCAACACTGTCATGTTCTCCAATCAAAGAGCTAAAAATTCTAGTTCCTTCTTCCTTCTATACTGTCTCAAATAACATCTTGTTTCAAATTCCTCACAAAAATCCATCCAAGACAAAACCTCTACAACCCTCCATTCTCTCACCCTTGTCCACCATGAATGCGCACTTTCAGAAAGTAATTGTGCCACACAGTTTACCCTTGCTTCTACAGGCACATGAATATGTAAAAGAGATTCCTCCACCTTCTAGAGCCAATGTCCAGCAATTTCAGCATCCTCAACACCCATGAAGGGCACATATCCCATATCCCTCATGCATTTCACCCAATGCACCAGGTATTGTCTCTGCTCACAAATCCTATAGCTCCTGTTAACCTAGCCATAACAACCTAACAATATGCTCCAAGGAAACAATATCCTGTGGTGGTATAGGTGTCATTGGCGATGCCATAGTCGAAGGTCTACTAAACTGTCCCATTCCCTCTGTCATCTCCTTTGGAAATATCTAAGATGGAAGGGATTGATCATCATCCCTATGTATCTACTAACAGGAGAATGTGAGGTTGTATCTACTAATGGGTCCTCTCTTGGTATCCCCCTTCCTCGGGTGGGTTGACCCCTTCTATGTACTGGGTTAGGGTCACTCTGTGTCCCATGATGTGTACGGACCATCCTGCATTCGTATATTTATGCCTTAATATCAGTGTCACCATAGTTTCCCATGCCAATTAATAAAGTTTATAATAATGTCCACATTGATGAGGATACGTATATCATTACACTTAAATCTATGCTCTGATACCAACTGTAACGACCTGTCTTTTTCATAGCCAAAAATTGATGGAATATTTTCACACACACACACACACACACACACACACACACACACACACACACACACACACACACACACACACACACATATATATATATATATATATATATATATATATATTATATATATAAA
>Ga0307515_10024390_pt1 | contig 10540 bp, 3 predicted proteins | sample 17_EM_MG_FD_194513 | JGI IMG/M metagenome (GOLD analysis project Ga0307515, IMG submission 194513) | Populus trichocarpa ectomycorrhiza microbial communities from riparian zone in the Pacific Northwest, United States - 17_EM | ecosystem: Host-associated > Plants > Roots > Unclassified | place...
AGCTCTTAGGGAGTAAGCTTATAGTTAATAAAGACACGCTTAAGCCTAAAATAAACAGAGATATTAGCTGGCTGGTATAGTCCAGAACTACTAAGACCTTACTATAATAACTATTAGTTACCTATCTGCTAAGTACCTAAAGGGTAACCTACCTAATACCGTATTATGTTATGCTCTTTTAAAACTTAACGCGTATACGCGAACTCCTTTCTATAGTAGACGGTAACCTTCTTCTTATTACCCCTATCCCGCACTCTATCCTTAGTATACTAACCTTACTTTTGTATTAGGCGTTACTAGCTAGCTTGCTAAGAATTATAGGTAGTGTAGATAGCTGTAGTATAGTCTTAAATGCGACTAAGACGTTTAATATTGGCGCTGGAATAAGATAAAGCCTAGGCAATGTAGTAGTTAAGGACATTAAAGGATTGTCGCTACTTAGGCCCAGGCTATTAAAGCTTAAAGTTAGTAATGGAAATCTATTAAGAATAGAAAAACTTACCTTAACGTAATTGCCGCTCTTAGTACGCATGCATTAATTATAAGGACTAAAGGTATTTGATCTAACGTAGTGCGTCTTATTATAAGCCTTCAGAATCCTATCATTAGATTTCTAGTCTTTTGAAGACATATAGGCAAAATTATTTAGGTAGAACTAGCACTAGTTGCGAGTTAGTAGAGGTTAGGGTTCTATATATAAAGGTAGGGCTAGGATACGCTGTGGAATCTACTTAGAAGAGTAGTTAGTAGGAGAATAAAGAGGCATATTGAATTAATAATGGAAAAGAAGAAAATCTTAATGATATATTGAAGATACGTCTAAAATTGGACGACGGTTAATGGCGAGAAGTAAGGTGTTTAAGAAAAGGAGCAGCTTAATGAGTAAAGTGTCTTTATACTTTACCTTCCAATACCCTTTTAGTGAATAGCCGTAACCTTGCCGATATAACTCCGTTATAATAGCGCTATTTAAAAGGAAGGAAACACGCATATAAGTTATTTAACTATTACTTCCTTATAAAAACTAACTACGCGGCCAAAGGAAGGTAATTAAGACGTTAAATTAAAGACGTATATGGGTTAAATTAGACCTAAAACAATACTATAGTATTAAAGAATAATATTATAGACGTTCTTAACAATTATATAATAGCTATAATTGCTATCGCGAAATGTCCCTATTTACTAGGTAGTAGAGCTATGCTAAATATACAGTATAGGGCCACTAGATTTAAAAGTATATATACTAAATCTTAAGAGATAAGTCTCTTTAACTAACTAATTAATACCTTAACCGCATTTAATAGCCTAAGGGCAAATACGGGAGTAATGCGTTAGTGACGTAGAGGATTATAAGAAAAGGATTATAAGAAAGAATTATAGACTATATCTTAGTAGTTAAAGATAATGGCAAGCCAAGGCTCTATACGTTAAATCCTACACTAAAAGGTTCTACAGAACTATACTAGAATACTAAATTGCCTATAACACTTATGATTAATTATAAACCGGCATAAAGGCTTGGAAGTAGAGTTGTATAAAAATCCCTATATTAGCCTAGGTAGTTACCGGTACGCTTTTAAAAGGCTTTTAATAGGTCTCCTAGCAATCCTTGCGTCTTTTCTCCAGTAATATATTTTCCTTATTAAGGTTTTTTAGGAGTTTAAAGCAGGGGTTAGATAGATAGATAATATATAATAGCATACTAATACCTTTCTAACATCTCTCCGAACCTCTTCTAGGATAAGCCCTTATAATCTCCCTACCGCAAGGTAATAGCAATTAGGGGCCGACCGTAAGAAGGGGGGGGGTAATGTAAGGGATATTATTGCGGACACCTTGGGTTGCCCTTAGGACAACCCCCGGACGCCCCTCGGATGGTCGCCGGTTATGTGCTGGAGGCACGTGCCCGTAGTATATAATCTCCACAATCCTAGAGGCCTTACCTCCTTAAGGATTTGTCTCTCTTACCAATCTATCCTGTTTTACAATCGTGTCCTTATAGCCCCCTGTTTATAAGATCCCCTTATATTAATATATTCCCTATATTCTTCCTTAGTTATTAAGTAGATAATAATATCGTTAAGGTATACTATAATAAACTTATTAAGGTGTTCTTCTAATATACTATTAATTCTTTTCTAAAATATTATAGGTATATTTATTAATCTAAATTATATAACTAATAGTTTATATAGTCCTTCTCTTAACCTAAAGGCTGCCTTTTATTTATTGCCTTTCTTAATTTTAATCTAATAGTACACCTATCTTAGATCTATCTTTATAAAGATTTACGCGTTACCTATCCGGTTTTGGATTTCGCTAATTAAGGGTAAAGGATACCGATCCTTCTAAGTAATGCTATTTAACTATTTATAGTTAATATATAACCTAAGTTTCCTGTTCTTCTTTAGTATAAATAATACTAGATAACCTATTAATAACTATAATAGTCTAATATATCCCTTTTATAAGTTCTTCTAGACAAACTCTTTAAGTGTACTTACCTTCTTTTAAGTAAGCTTATAGGTTAAAAAGAACCTTAGATTTATTCCTAGTTCTAACTCTATCTTATAGTCCTATACTATATAATCTACTAGCTTTTTACTTTCTAGACTCTATAGTTTTTTACTATACTTATAGTATCTCTTTAGTACATAACTTAAGCTTTACTTAGTTTCCTTATATATCGCTCTAACTTAGTACTATACTAACTTAGTTTGCTATTATATCTTATATTATTAAGTATTTTTAATATTAACCTATTTTATAATTTAATTAATTTTTAGATTATATTCCTATAACTAAGGCATTTCTAATACTACCTTATCCCGTCCTAATAGTAGGATATTAAAAAATATCTTAATTTATCTTTTTTTAATAGTTATTTAAATAGGTCCTATTTTAAGGTTAATAATGCCTCCTCTATAGGCTATCGGATCTCCTAAAATTATAACTAATAGGTAAAATTGTTCCTTCTGTCTATAAGGTAATCCTATTTTTTTTTAACTACTACTAGTAAAATATAGTTCCGCGTTGCTCTACTATCTATTAGTGCCTTAAATTACTAATTTTACCAATTAACTTATAAATTTAGGTGCCGTTTTTAAATTCCTTTAAAGGTTTAAGGCTTTACTACTAGCTCTCTCTAGTTTTATAGGCCTCCACTTTTCTTAACTATTAGCTACTTAATCCTATTATATTTAGCTTATTCTTTAGCTAATACCTAGTTTGCTTTTTTTCTTTAATATACTATAAATATATATTTTCTAAGTATTCCTACTACTATTATCTAAGTATTTTTCCGTAAGGAATCTTCCTAGTTAAAGTATTAAATCTTCTAACTTTTAAACTTTTGCTAGATGCCATCTATATATATACTTAGTATTTCTATATTATTGCTTATTTAACGCCTAATATATCCTTATAGAGTATTTCTAATTCTTTTCTTTTAAATTTTTATGTATTTTATATATATTATCTATATATATAATCTATAATAGCGTATAATATACTAGGTGCTTTAGGTTAACTTTTAACTTATTTTTATCTTTAAGTTTAAACCTTTCCCGTACTAATCTAAACGTTATAACTTTATTTATAGGTACTAAGATACGTCTTTTACTTCTCTAGTCCTTTAATTGTTCCTCTAAATCCTTTAACATTATAATTAAGGCTCCTTTAATATAATTTATAGCCTTCTCTATAATTAGGTGGTCCTAAATAACTTATTTATCCAACTATATATAGAAATCTTCCTACTTATCATTATATCGTTGCCTATATCACTTTTAGTATAGCTATTAAAGTGTATACGGCTTATCTATAAGGAAGTATCTTCTTATTACTACGTTGTAATAGCCTTTTATATATCGTTTTTTAAACCTAGTAGGGATCCCTAGATCCTCTTTATCTTTTAGTTTAGTAAGCCACTTAGCTCTTAGTATACCTACCCTAGGCCTATTAGTAATTCTTCGTACTAACGCTCTGTTCCTTATATATCCTAATATACTAGATCTCTTATCTAGTTTCTATTCTTACTATACGATAATTCTCTATCTAAATTCTTCTATAGTTTCTTTTAGTTTACGTCTTATAAATAGATCCTTAAAGTCTTCTTACTTCTTAATCTTAGTATTAACTCTTTAATCTTTAGGCCGAATACTATATTCTCCTAGTAAGTCTTTTAGGTCTATATATCTGTCTCCTAGTCTAGTCGCTATTTATACTACAGATTCTCTAATCTATAAAGAAGCCTCTTGCCTTTTATTTATGGGTATTCTTATCTATACTCCGAATTCTTAACCCCTTTAGATTCTTAATCCTAAGCTTGCTTCTATCTTAAGCTTTACTCTAGCCTTAGTCCAACTAGGCTTACTTAGTGTTCTTATCTTATCTTAAGAGTCTTAAATCTTACTTATCTCGTCTTAAGAATCTTATACTTTTAGGAAACTTCGTCCTAAGCTTATTTATATATTACTAAACTAAGCTATTACTCTGCTCTATTGGTTATTATCTATTATAGGTCCTTAAGCTTGCCTTATCTCGTTTTAAGAATCTTAGTTATCTTATATCTTATCTTAAGAATCTTAAGCTTTTGGCCTTTTACCTTTATTAAGTGCTAAAGTAGTTCGCTACCCTACTTTTCTTGCGTCTCGCGAAGCGATAGACATCGTGTTTAGTAGGGTCTTAATCCCTACTAATGTTCCCTATTTTATAGTGGAATTATCCTCTACCTCTAGTATAATATCTCCGAGGTCTACGTGCTCCTAGTAAGCCGCTTCCGTTACCTTATCGTTATAAAACGTTTCGCCTACATTAAAGTTATCGTCCTTAATATCTAATCTGCAAACTAGTTTATTAGTTCCTCTATATCCTATAGGTGCTAGCTCTTATAGCCAATAGCTTACACTATACTTAGCGTCCTTATAAATTCGGTATATGTTATTATAATAAAATATAAAACTTTTAATTAAATATTCTTTTGTTCCTCGTAGTATATTATTATCCCTCTATATATATATATCGTCTACTAGTCTCATCCCTTTTACTATATAGTAACTCTAACTACTTTTATAGTTTCTAACGTAATAACCCTATTTTCCGTAATTTATGCAAACTCCTTTAAACTATTTTTCTTGCTATAGAGTCCGCCTAAACGTCTTCTGCTACTAAGATCCCTAGTTTAGCCTTTACTCTTTAGACCTTTAATTACTTAATCCTTATCCTCTAGGTTTCCATAATTTCTTATTCTATTTCCTAGATTCTTTAATACCACTTAGGTCTATTAGCTCTACGCCATACTATAGTTTTTAACTTAGCTTTAGTTATTATATGCTCTGCGCCTTATACGACTATAGAACTCTATCCTAGCCTCTTTTGGCCTATTCCCTTTAGTAGATCCAATTATTAATCTTAATCGCTTAATCTATTAGTTCCCATAGGGTATCTATATCTTCTATTAGGATAATTACGTCCTAAACTTTAGCCTTAAGTCCTTACTTATACTGTGCTATAAGCGCCTTGTTATTCTACTTAACTTATATTACTAACGTTTGGAACTACGTTATATACTTAATTGCTAAGGTTTATTGCGTAATATCTTAAAGTTTTCTTTTTACTATAGTTACCGCCTCCAGGTTTCTAAATATCTGTATAAGTCGTTCCGTAAACCCTTCCTAGCTTATAAACATAAACCATACTTCTTAATTAGTGGTCGTTATGCCATTCGCTTATATTTCTATAAAGTAAGGCTTAAACCATTTAAGTACTCTTCCTAATAGGAATAGTCCCGCATATACTATTCGATCTATAGGTATTAGTGGCTTTACCCCTTCTTATATAACTTTAAAGTACATCTATATAAGGAATCCTTTAAGTTTTAATATTTCCCTTAAGTACCTTTTGATTAATAGTAGCTTAATCTTTACTACTTTAATCCTATTAACCCTTTTTTCTAACGCTGTATTATTTATTATTAACTAGTTAACTATTTTTTATAATTGTCCGACCGTTATAGGTTGCTATAAGTTAGTATCTGCTATACTAGTATTACCTCCTAACCTTGAAGTAGTTGCCGCCGTTAATAGCGTTATAGTTGGTGCTTTTAGTAGTATATTATTCGACTTTATTAATACTATAACCTTAGTAGTAAATATATAACGAAGCCTTATAGCAGGAACTACGGTGGACTTATTAATAGGCTAGGTATATAGGTAAACAAGAAGTCAATAATATAATAATAACTAGTGGAGTAGTTGCCTAACAGATTAACTCCAATTGTATTCTAAGATTCACTATAAAGGAGAGAACTATCTAGGTAGGGACTGTAGTCCTTTAAATATACAACCGTACTTCTAAGAAATCCCCTTTGTACGTAAGGTATATTTACTCTATTTACTCTATTATAGATCATATAGATCCTATAGATTATATAGATTACGTTATATAACCTTGGTTACCATTCCTCGTTATATAGCTCTATCGGCTCCATTCTAAACCGTACCTATATTAACTAACTAGCTTCTTCTAACTCCTCTCTAAGTAGTCATAACATTGTACTTAAAGCGTTCGTAACACTATATCTATAAGCCCCGCCTTAACTTTATTAAAGACGGCCCTTTAAAGAAGCTTTTAAAGCTATACCAGTTATATTAGTTAAAGGCACGTCTTCCCTATATACTACTTCTACCTCTACTTACTTTTCTAGGCCTCTAAATATATTTTAAATAAGCGGAGAGCTCTTGCAGAGCCAGGTTCTACTACTAAGAGTTATCCTATAAGGCGCTAGTAAATTACTTTACCTAAAAACGATACTAAGAACGCCTTCTTGCCTCATGGCTAGAATAGCTAAAATACCCCTAAAATAGCTTAATAGTAGAAGACAATTAAGGCAATATAAAGGGAGTACCGCATTCTTAATTAGTATGGTAAGGCTTACTCGCCTACTCCTCCGCTATATACTATAGACAAAGCTCCGTATAGTAAAAGAGGCACTCTAAATAACCTAAATACGTTCTTGCTAGGGCTAGCTTCTATGCCTACTCTACCACTAATACCTACTCCAGCTACAGCTACACTACTACCTATTTTAGCTGTTAATTAGGAGCGAATTAAGAAGTTTAGGAGTATACTATAAGCTAAATATATAGAGACGTTGTAACGGAACCTTGTAGCAAGAACTACAATGGGCTCGTCAATGGGCTAGGTGTATAGGTGATGCAAATTAAAGTTAACAACGTAATAATAACTAGTGGAGTAGTTGCCTAATAGATTAACTCTAATTGTATTCTAAGAATTACTATAAGGAAAGAACTACTTAGGTAGGGACTAAGGGTCCTTAAATACATAACCATACTCTTATAAAATCCTCCTTGTACGTAATATACGCGTACTCTATCTACTCTATTATAGATTATATAGATCCTATAGATTATATAGATTACCTTACGTAACCTTAGTTACTATTCCTCATTATATAGTTCTATTAGTTCTATCTTAGACCATACTTAAATTAACCAACTAGCTTCTTCCGACTTTTCCCTAAGTAGTTATAATATTGTACTTAAAGCGTCCGTAACACCATCTCCCTTCTCTTTATCTTTATTTTTAAAGATTCCTAATATCTCTAAATTGTTTACTAGAGGTATAATATCCGTCTAATTAATTTAGTTAATATTATTGCTTATTATGCCTAAAGCAATTTCTTCTTCCTTAACTGCTCGTCGTGTTTACACCGTTACTGCGATATTATCTCTTAGTAAGATTATACTATCTCCGTATTCTCGTTATTTAAAAGAGGGATTAGTTTATATTATATTGGCGAATCTATCTTTATAACAACCGTCCTCTTATTTAGAGTGCACTAAAGCAAATATTCGTTTGTCCTATAACGTTTACTCCATCTCTAACGCTAAATATACGCAACCTATTACTCTTAATAGTTGTTTAGTTCCCTAATTAATTTGTTTTAAGGTCTTATATTTAATTTACTACTATAAAGCTAGATAATAAACTATCTGTTACTCTGGCGGAGTTACGCCGTTTCTATAACGCAGAATAGGAGGCTGCCGATGCTTAATAACGGGCCCTTAAGTCTTGTCTTACGGCGTCTACTTAGTTAATCCGTCTTAAGAAGGTATATAAGAAGGTGCGTTCTAAGGAGTAGAAACTTAGTAATAAAAAAATAGATTCTTTTTTGGCCGAGAAGGAAATAGATTTAAGTAGCTCGGTAACTGCTCTTTTTAGGTCCCCCTTAAGTAACTTATTTTTTAGCGATCCTTTTTTATTAATGCTGCCTAATCTAATTTCTTCTAATACTTCTATACCTTTCCTATAGCGTTTTTTAGGTTCTCTAGTAGCTCCCAGGTAGTCTTATTATAGCCTATCTACTTTACTTTATACTATATTTTATTATTAATATCCTTATAACTAACGATTCTTAAAACTTATTATTTGTCTTCTTTTTATCCTCTATACGTATCTGCCTTATAAACTAGTAGCTTAATATTCCTATATACTAGCTCTAGTATTATAATATACTATATAGAGTAGATCCTTATTTTAGCTAGTAGGTTTAACTTAAACGTAACTAGTAAAATCCTTTACTTAATTTTAAAAGGTCCTAGTTTAACGTGGTCTAACTTCTTACTTAGTTATTAACTTTTAAAATTTTTGTGTAGTAGCTATACTTTATCTCCCTCCTTAAGATCTAGTCCCTTAGATCTCTTAGCATTATAGTACTTTTTTATTCTCTCTTATACTTTCTTCGCTAATTCTATAAGGTCTGCAAAAGATTTATTAACGTCTTTATTCTTTCTTTAGCTATACTACTTATTTTCTTTACTTATTATAGTAATAACGATATTCTTAGCTTATATCCGTAATTTGCCTTAAATAGTAATATACTTATTCCTTTTTAAGGTGTTATATTATATATAAACTATATAACTAGTAATAGCAATACCTAATTATTCTATGCGTAATTAATATAGTGTTTTAGATACTGTTCTAGTATCTAGTTTAATCTTTCTATTTAACCGTCTATCTGCGGATAATATGCGGTAAAAGTTACTGCTTTAATTCCTTGTTCCACTAAGAATACCTTTTAAAATACTGCTATAAATCTTAAATCTCTATCCGATATAATCTTACTTAATACTTTATGCCTTATAAACACTTCTTTAATATAAATTCTAGCGATATCTTCTACTAAGATTTCTTTAGTGCATGCTATAAAGTATCCCTACTTTATAAGCTTATCTACTATTACTAAGATCGCGTTATAATCTCGTCTGGTAATAGGATCTTTTAATTTTAGTAACTTAATAATAAAGTCCTATAATATAACCTCCTATAGTCTCTCTGGTATTTTAATAGGTTATAGCCCTCTATATAGCTTATGCCTTATTAGTTTATTCCTCTAATAATCTAGATATTCCTTAGTGACTTTTTACGCTAAGCCCTAGATTCTATTAATAATATACTCCTCTTAAAGTCTTAATACTAAGCCCTTAGCTCCATTATGTCCTTAAGTTACTTTACTACCAGTAAAGACTGCCAGTCTCTTAAAGCAGCTAAGTTAATATACCAATGAGTATACACTTAGAAGGTTCTATACAGGAAGAAGAAGAAATCTCCCTAGCTTCTAAAGCTAGAGGAGAAATCTCCTTTATACAACATAATGTAGGAAAAAGACAAGAAGTACAGCAAACCCTACTAGAAATAGGATTTAGGAGAAAAACAGATATTATCCTAGTACAGGAACCTAGTACCTGGAAAGATAGACAAAAAGGATCCTACTTCTCTATTCCACATCCTGCATTAAACCTTATCCTCCCTAGCAATCTAGCTATTTGCCCTAGAGTAGCTATCTATATAAGGAAAACTAGTTCTAATATCCTACAATATAGAAACAGAGAGGATATCTGTAAAGATACAGATACTATAGCACTAGAAATCTATGGCCAATTTGAGAGATTTTTACTGCTTAATATCTATAATAAGAGACAACTAGACGAGAACTCTAGAACCTAAAGTAATAGTAGATCTACTATCTCTAGGGCTATTCTAGAACTAGAAATAGGCCTCTCCTTTATACTAGTAGGAGACTATAACCTACACTATATAAGGTGGAACGCACTAGCTAGGAACTTAACTAGAGAGGCTAAAGAACTGGTAGATTGGTTAGATAAACACAACTGCCAATTACTAAATTCTGATAAATAAGAAGGGACCTTTTATAGATCTAATATAAGAGAAAAATCTATTATAGACTTAGCCTTCTACTTAGGAAACTTTTAAGAAAATACCTGGGATAATTGGACTATAATAAAAGAAACAGGATCTAATCACAAGACTATAGCCTTTTCTCTATTTACTAGAGAGACGCAAAGATACCTAAACCCTCTTTAAGAAACTCCGTTCTCTATAAAAAAGGCAAACTGGGAGCTCTTCTCTACTCCTTTAGTAGAACTAGTTTAAGAGCTAGAACTAGAAGCAAAAATCTTAGTACTAGAAGAACTAGTAGGAGAAACCCCCT
>Ga0307515_10024392_pt1 | contig 10539 bp, 3 predicted proteins | sample 17_EM_MG_FD_194513 | JGI IMG/M metagenome (GOLD analysis project Ga0307515, IMG submission 194513) | Populus trichocarpa ectomycorrhiza microbial communities from riparian zone in the Pacific Northwest, United States - 17_EM | ecosystem: Host-associated > Plants > Roots > Unclassified | place...
ATCGGTATCTCTTATTTAGATGAATTACTAAGCTAACCATATATGGATGAGAACCTTGAGATGTCTATTTTCCAATCCAAGTAGAATCGCAATAAAATTCCTCTTGTAGCTTTATATATGACCCAAATAGTACATAAAAATCTAGTTTGATAGATTTGCAACTTGCTAACCCCATAATCCAAAATTAACGAAATCAATTCCACTTGAATGCTTTTAGTTTTAGACCTTGTAATAAGCATAATTGGTACCTTTAATGGATCCTTTGGTGATACTCATTAATTTATATAATTCTCTTTTTTCTCAATGCTTGGATATTGACTTGTTTTTGAAAGACATATTAACCTGATATTATGATTTTAATATTTTTTATTTTTTTAAATTGTAAACAACCAGATCACAAATAATCTACCTCTGTTTACCTTTTTTTAAAAAAAGTTTTTATATTATGTCGCAAATTTATATGGAATTACAATAGTATTGAAATAACTTAGAAACTAAAAGATAAAAGAATATAATGATACCAACTAATACAAAACCCCATGGATATAAAGATCCTAAAACCCATGGTCAAATCGACTCCTCCTAAGAAAGCTAAATTCAGGTTTATGATTGAACTTGACTCAATAAAAACCTCTACTGAAATACCAAGACTATAACTAACTAAACCCCCACCCAATGTCTATAAAGAGATACGAACGAGAAGTATAGAAGATGCCATAAACTTGGTTAATTCTTTGATAAGTAAAAGTAGTTCCATGAGGAACCAAGAGTAAGAGTAAACTCTTACACACAAGTTTTATTTCTAAATAATAAATTCATCTCTTATTAATTTTTTTTAAAAATCTAAATACAAGCTAATAACCCTATTTTTACTAGATAAAATGTCCTAAAAAAAGCTAGAAAATAGAAAAAAGTTCCAAATAAAATAGAAAAAAGAATCCTAAATCAAGTAGAAAACTAATGCAATTCTCACATAGTAACTTCTAGAACTTATCACAAGTGCTTCCATATGTTTGATTAGCCTTAATTTTTAACTCAATATAAAACAAGGCTTCTACAATCTTCTGGTAAAATTACAGCCAGTCCAATAGTCATATTAAAAGTTATGCTTGATAGCATAAGTCTGTGCATTAGGAAAAATAAATCCAAAACCACCTCTAATATATGTGAATGATAAGGAAGACTTGTCAAAGAGAAAATCTACAAAAAAATAAATAAAAAGAAAACATAAGTTGATAATATGAAAACCCTTTTCAAAAAAATCCAAATTACTTCCACCTATGCTTTCCGTGTAGAAAAAGAATCTTTGATAAATAAGAAGTCCACAAATTATTAGGAAACAAATAGCAAAACCTATACAACAACTTCTAACCCGACTTCAAATACATCATTCTCTCTTCTTAGATTAATTAAATGGCCTACCATATATGGATGGAAAGCTTGAGATGTCTAGTTTCCATCCCATTTAGAATCGCAACAAAATTCCTCTTATATCTTTAGATATGACCCAAATAGTGCACAAAGGTCTAGTGTGGCAATTTTGTAACTTGTTAACCCAAATATCTAGAATTAACCCAATCAATTCATCTTGAATCCTTTTAGTTTCAGATTTTGTAATAGGCTCAACTATTACCTTTAATGGTTCTTTTTGTGATGCTCATTGATTCTCATCATGGCACCACTAACGAAGTGGTGGAAAAACTTCGAACAAAAATTAAGATTTCCATGGTTGCATCCTAGGTTGATAGAGCGATCAACTTGAATATAAACCTTTATCTTGGCCTAAGTTGTTCATGAAACATTAGTCCCTTGTAGGTATAAGAGACACTCTAATACTTATGTTAGTAAATGTAGATGAAGAGAAAAATGTATAGTAAATTCAAATTTTGGTTATTGTGTTATGGTTATTGGTGGAGATATTTGTCATAACCTAATTTTGACCCATTTTCTTTTAACTTAATTTAATTTTTTAAAGGGGGTTAAAATTTGGAATTAAAAGTTCAAGGACTAATTTTGATTAAGAGAGTGATTTGACAACTTATGAAAAAACTAGGGATTATAATGTGTTTTTCCCTTCTTTCCTAATCTTCAGTTTGAAAAAGATGATTATGATATCGTAGTTATTCATTTTTAAATTTTACTTTAAACTCTAATCAGGTTTAAATTTTTTTTAAAAATGACGAGTTTGTTTTGGACTTTAAATTCCATATGCTTTAGGACTCATGTATTATAAATACAGATACTAGTGTATAGAAAAAAGAGGAGGGAGCATATCAAAATTTCTACATTAAAGGGAGATCAAAAAATTATACTTTGAGAGTAGACCTAAAAAGTAAAAGTAAAAACAAAGCAAAAAGCCAAAACTCCCACACAGAACTAAAAAATCTTTCATTGATGATCTGGAAAATTTTTTTTCCCCCTTATCTCTCATTTTCTTTCTCCCGTCACTATCTCTTTTTAAAAAAACTCATCAACCGCCGACCACCCACCGTACCAGCAGCTCCACTAATTCTAGCATACGAATGTCAACACACCCATGGTAGATCCAACTCTTCCCTTCAATTGTCAATCAACCTCACAACAATTATCTCCACCTCCCTTTCTAAAACAAAAGCTTCAATTAACAATAAATCCACATTGCTCCCCCCCTCTCTCTCACCGTCACAAACCCATAAACCCAAGACAACTATCAACAACTCTTAAACACCACCATTTACAGCGGACCCATCATCATGCGAAATACATAACCTTTCTCTCACAGCAACACCTTTCTTCACTTAATTGTTTTAGTCGAACCAACCTTTAAAATAGTTGGCCTATACTAGCACCGTGAGTCACACCAACCCTTAACCAGCACCATAAGTCACACGACAAACAAATCTTCTTACCCCAGCTCACATGCCACCATCTTTTCCTCCCATAATAACAGCAGATCTGTGAAGATAGGAAAGGATTAAATTGATTTTGCTGTGTGAATTTTTTTTTATTTTTTCAGGGAATATTGAGTCTCACCGCAGGTATAGACACGAAAAGCAAAGAGAAAGCTACCTAATCTGCCATGCTCAATCTAGGACTCCAGAGCATCATTCCATGCATCTCATCTGTGGCGGTGCGTGATAAACATGCGTCACTGGAAACCCATTGTTATCACAACATATGATTTCATTTTGGCAGTCTCATTCTATTTAGCAACATTGTTGAAGGTTGATTTAGAAGCTAAAATTTGTTTTTGGAAATTAATTGTGTATTTTTTGTGAGTATTTTCGAGGATCGTAAAAATGGGTGTGTGAGTAGATTAGTAAAAATGAGATGGGTTTGTGTGATGAATGATTTCATTTTTTTTAGCATGTGATGGAAAAATAACATAAAAAAATAAAAATAAAAATATCATAAAGAATTTTTATTAACCATTTATAAAATTTGCATTATGGCTAAGTCCTAAAAAATATGAAAAATACATTTGCATTAACTTGTGATTTCTTAGCATAAAAAAGAGCTGAAAAATATTTTTTTCAAGTTTTAGTATTTTTATAAAATTATTGCTTTATCAGTTTTTGATAAAATAAAAATATTTTGTTTGCATATGGACTTTATAACAAGTTTATAAAACCCATTAGATCTTGGCCCAAATAAAATGACACATTGAGCCTACATACAAAATACCAAAAACTCATCTCTTTGAAAGGGTCTAAAGTTCACTTTTGTCATTCTTGCAGGTCCAATGACCATTTTAAAACTCAATCTAGAAGTGTTCAAGGTAAATGGATTCACGACGAGTATCAATATCGGTATTTATTGACCTTAGAGTCAGAAATATCAACTCCGTGATTTATTGACGATAGAGTCAAAAATATCAATCCCTATTTTTATTGATGCTAGAATAAAAAATATTATAGACAAATTATTGATAACATAGCACAACAACACATAGTAATTTAAGACAAAACTAATAATGCAACATGCCTAAGGTATGACGCTTTAGGGGTGATAATATCTTCTGCAATATCGCAATATCCCACATTAACGGGTGAGGACTTGAGGGTGGACCTTATATGAGCATGCTCACCTTGACTAATAAGACGCGTTTTTGGGTCATTTATGGCTGTCAAGAACAAATCCGTGAGGCCCATGGGCCAAAGTGGACAATATCTTGTTAGTGAGATGGGGTGTTACATTTGGTATCAGAGCTCAGCTCATTGGCTGTCCGGTGGTGCCGACGAGGTCGTCATGCTCCTTAAAGGGGTAGATTGTAATATCCCACATCGGCGAGTGAGGAATTGGAAGAGGGCCTTATATGAGCATGCTCACATTGACTAGTAAGACGCGTTTTGGGGTCATTCGTGGCTGCCAAGAACAAATCCGTGAGGCCAAAGCGGACAATATCTTGCTAGTGGGGTGGGGTGTTACATCTTCCCTCTAAAGATCAGTTAGGGTTCTTAGTGACCATAATATTAGGTGGTGATACTTTAAACAAGATCTTTCCCCTTTAATAACAATATGTCAAATATCTGTTCTTTTTCCTAGTTTTTAAAGATCACCACGATGTCAAGTACAAAAATGTTAGTGATGGGCAATGCCTTTGACATAGTGATAAGGGAATATATTGCATAAATATTTTTAGTCATTCCTACTTTAATTTAGAAAATTTCATGTGATTTTTAGCGAGTTGTCTAGAGTTTTAGTTATCTTCGAGAATTATTTACTTATCAAAGATTCAATGTATTTTTCATGTATTTAACTACTGGAGTATGCTAGATATGGGATCATACGAGGATGCAAACAATGGGTTGAGCTAGAGTTCAAACATTGGTTGGTCTGTCCTAGACAAGCCTGAGCATTGATTGGTTTTTAGGGTATAACAGGAGTTATACAACTCTGTTTCATGCTTTCTCCTACAATTCTTATGAAGAGAAAAGAACCCAGTTTTTCTGTTTTGAAGCCCAAAAAACAAGTTGAAATACAGAGTCTGATTAGATTTGGAATCCTTGCAACCTAGACACTGTCTTGATTTTTGGCCTATATCTCGAGTCTCAGATGTCCAGAAACTACAAGACCAGTTTTTTTGGAAAGAATTTTTGATTTATACAATTGTTTCAGAAATACATAAGCCTCGATTCATATGTTTTCTGCCCTAACATTGGCCCGCAATATTATAAAAGAAAATAAATTCAAAATCCATTATAGAGACGGAAAGTGATTTCCTTTTCTTCGAATGATATAGCCAGACTATAAAAACCCTTTTAAGCAGCAGCTAATGGATATTTTTTATACCCAAAACACACCACAAGATAGAGAAGGCGATATCTAGGAGCAGAAGCAATCAGAACTGAAAGAAAGAAGCCAAGGATAACATCCCCTTCAAGATGTCCAAGTCTTTGATTTCCCATACTCTTGAATGATGTTCATTGCATCAAGTTTATCTCGTTTTAATTTATCTATGAAGTAGTTCTTTATTCTGGGGTTTTTTTTTATGTAGCCTAACTATGATTATGTGATTATTTCTTTAATTGAATTAATTTAGTATTTGTTGAGTATTTTATTATGAACTTAATGCTTGTGTACGTTTGATCACTGTGTGCATGATTTGGGATTCAATTTGAGAATGAGAAGTGATAATTATTTCAGCCATTGTTTGAAATACCATAAGAAATCTATAAGGTAGAGATATCTATGAAATTTGTGTAATCATTAAGGGTTTTATCGTTCCTAATAAATTTTGACAAGTTTAGAATTTTTACAGAGACGTAGGAAGTTTGCTTGTTAAAATAATCAATTGATGCTCGAGAGAGATTAGTGATTAAATTAGTAAAACTTGATTATCAATAATAAGAAAGAAATTTCGATAGGATTAATTCAATTAAGAAATTCACATAGGATTAGTTACGGTGAAGTCAGGAATCTTAGGATTCATTAAACTTGATTTCAACACCTTTTAATTATTTGCTTGTTTGTTTTAAGTTTTTTAAGTTTTGCAAACTTTTATAATTGAATCCTCGAACAGATAGTGATTTAATAATTTTGTATTTATTGATAATTTTTACTAATCCTCATGGAAAGATACTTGTTATGATTCATGCACTTGTGATTTTGACCGAAAAATTTTTGGCGTTGTTGTCGGGAATTTTAGATAGAATTATTAATAATATCAGCACTTGTTAAATTCGATCTAATTTAATTTATTTTGCCTTCAATTTTTAGGTGTCTAACTAGTGTATGCGAAGCAATAAGGAGCTTGATCTACCACCTTATAATCTTGAGATTGAGAAAACTACAAAGGAATTAAGGAAAAAAAAGCGAGATACTCAAAAAAATTCAAACACCATGGCAGACAACGAGGGTGCACTTGTTATTACTTGTTATCTAATTTGATTATTTTATTACTTGTTACGATTCATGCATTTGTGATTTTGACCAACATGTAGAAAAGGGTGCATGCTTTATATATAAAAAATATGTGCATAAAAAATTGTCTAAATAAAAAGTTTGTGTGTGACTCAACTTATAAAGAACTTAAGAACTCAAGGCTTAAATATACCAAGAGGTTAACTATTCGAGAACAAATGATCCTGATTTGCAACCATTTTAGCCATGCCCGAACATCTAGAATGTTTTTTATTTTTTAAGATTTATTGCTCCATCATAAATTAATTAAAAGAGGGTGAGATTTTATTATTTGCATCAATTCTAATTGAGTCTTCTTTCTGTTTATACCCAGTAATTTATGAACCAAAAGAAAAAGGAATGATTTTATGGATCAAAACATGTAGTTCAAATTGTATAACATGATTTGCGTTTTGGGACATGTTATTTATATCTCCCTGTTATTGTCTAGTTAAGAGCCCGTCGAGGATTCCACCATCGTAATTGGCTTTTGTTTATCATCGTTATTGCTTTCTCGCCTTGTAGTGCTTGTCCGACGACATCGTACATGGTATTTATTGTCCTCTAGTGTTTGTCTATGCTATAATTTGTGTTTTATCTTGCAGTGTCCGTATGGTGTCATAATTGTGCTTGCTAGTCCTTCTAAACTGTGCCTTAACATGCATACCTGTCTCTTATAATATTTGTATTATCTTACCTATATAAACTATTAAAGTTAAATAATGTGCATATTATTTATAATATTATAGGTCAGATGATGGCTGTAGGTTAAATAATTGTTATATATTTTTTTTACAATTGATTTAATTGATGTGTTAAGTTTAAATTATTTATTATAATTAATAAGAAGTTTTTGGTTAATTATTGAGTTCAAATCTTATTTTTAATCAAGTTAAATCTATAAAAATTAATAATATAAACTTAACTCGTGAAAATATGTAATATCTATATATAAAAAAAATTACTCCGACTCAATATATCAAATGAAAAATTAGATTTATAATTTAGGAATAATTTATAAAATATTAAAAATTAAATTAAATACAATTATAAGTTCAAATCCAAAAAAATTATATCAAATGACATCCAATTTGAAGACTGTTAGATAAAAATATAAATCATATCCTGGGATTTCACTGACAGCTTAAACTATTGGGTTGAGATGATTCTTTAATATGGTATCAGAGTTTTGACCAAGCGGTCACGAGTTCGAATCTCACAATATCTATTTATTTGATAAAAATTAAGTACAAAATTTAACCGGAATAATAAAACTATCATGATTTATTTACTCTCCCCTTCTCTTTGCTTATTGTTTTCATTTACTTTACTTGTCAGTATCAAATAGGTCGACATGGCATGAAAGTCTCCTAAAGCTAAACAATATGTCGGCCTGAACAATACTAAAATAAAAAGATGCAACTTCTTTCTCTTTTTTTTAATCATAATAACAAGCCTCTATGTCGAATTCCCTCTCCCTCTCCCTCTCCCTCTCCCTCAAGAGTATTGTTGAGCTAAACACTTAGTCTTATTATTTGATAACAAAAGTATCATCGCTCAGTTTATATGTTAATTAAAATTAAGTTATGTTTTAAAATAATTTTAAAGACATACTTAATATGTTTAAAGACTTTGTTTGGATACTAATTTTAAAATTTGAACCCAAGAAATTTAAAAAGAAAATCCCATTAACTATGAATTAACCAACCCCTAATTAAATAACTCATTATACGTTTTTAAGCTTCAAAATTAAGAAAGGTTTCAGTTCAGCCTATACTTTGCATGCTGGTGTGGTTTGTAATCACTTGGTTTAATTTATCAGTGCCAAACTTTGATCTACAAATTTAGAGATCCTAAGTGAGGTTGACAAAAATGGAGGTCTTGTATGAGACTTAATTTCACGTGGAATTAGTAATAATCACATCACTTGTTCTGGATCGATGTATGCCGAAGTAACATGATTTTAACAGAATCATTTGAAAGAACATTGTTTTACCATGTACATTAGAAACATTAGAAAGAGATCATGCATGATTACAAGCATCACTTTCTCTTTAAGGACACAAATGGGGAAAACTTGTTAGCTTCTGCAATATGCAGCCAACTTGATATACTTGAGCTCTGTAAACAACAGGAAAATGGCAGTTTAGTTTTAATGCTTTCATAATGTTTGGACATTAAAGACTTCCTGTTCTTAAAATCATTGCAAATGGAAGGATGTCGTGCCGCTCATGAAATCACCTCTCCTCCACATTTTTCCCTGCCAAACACAAAAACAAATTCAAGTTACAACTTGCATACATGAACAGCAGGATCATAGAGTTAGACAAACTGGTTATTGAAGCCATAACAGAATTAAAGAGTTCCATTTTCTTCATGTAAAACAATAAAATGAAGTACACTGCTGAAAGATCACGCAGTTCATGATATATATGTGGTAAAACCAGGAGCTCCCTTCAGTCCAATGGGCGAGCAAAGCATGCGGAAGGAGTTGCTCCCACACCATGCAAGTGGCCAAGCTTAACCTCTCTTCGTCAAATGTTAAGCATTGCCTAAATGCATGAGATGGCAGCTCTAGCCGCTTCTCAGCCCTCCGTATTGGACTAAAAGGAGCACCTCAGCCCCTCCATAATGTAAGAACATGCCCCTCCTCTAGCTATACATCTCTTTCTCTTGATAGATAGATGCTAGTAACAAGGTTTTTTACTCTTTTGTTTTCCTGAATTTAGTTTCAGAATAGTGCAAGGCATGTCTATTTATACAAGAAAACAGCAGGTTCCATTGGAAGAGAACATGATTGATTGGAATGGAATCTTCATACTTTTGGGCACAAAATGCATATGAGAGTACAAACATGCACCTTGGTTCATTCGATAGTACAGATTAGCTTTACATCATGCTGATGAATTGATATGTTTGCCGGTTTGTTTTTGCTTACCATTATCTTTTTTGCTTTTTTTTTTTTTTTGGTTGTTCGGTTTCCATTTGTTTTAACAAGGAATCAGTCAATGAATAGAGGAAGTAATTGCATAATTAGACATTCTACTATTTAATTCAGTGAATGAGGAAGAGGCGTGTCGAAATGAAAGATTCTAGCTTTTTTTATAGGAGTAAATATTAATAGTTTTAATTATTTTATCGATGATTTTATTTAAAATATTTAATTTAAATTTTTTATTTAATTAAAAATTTTCAGAAATCATCAAATATTACTGATGACTTTTCAATCCGTTGATAATTCTGGCTGTAATATTTAATTTAAATTTTCAATTTAATAACAAATTTTCAGAGACCCGTCAAATAACACCGATGACTTTTCAATTCGTTGATGATTTTGCCTATAAAAAACAGTAATTAACAGTGCAATTAAAAAATGAATAATTTTAGAGTTCTTTAGAAAATACCGACGAAATTAATTCATTGGTGATTTCCTTTATAATTGATATAATAAATAGTGCTAGAGAGAAGTAAACAGTTTACAGACAGATTTTACCGACGATATTAATACCATCGGTATAAATGACACGTCATCGTATTTTTTGGTTTTGTTTTAATTCTTTCTTTCCCACTATAATTCTCTCGATATATATCAAAGGAATCTTTCTGTCGGTAAAATTCATTGCACCTACATATTAGTTACGACTCTAATGAGTGTTCAATATTTAAGAGAGCATTGACCACGCATATTTTAAGAACAATGCTTTGATACAATATGAATTTCATAATTATAAAAACTTTATAGTTTCTTTTGTATTTGTCTTTACTCTAGATTTATTAATCTAATATTGTATGAATATTAAAAATAAATTAAGCATTTATTAATAATAAATATATATTTACATTAATATAATAATGTCACGTGTAACCAACTGCTTATTTACATGACATAAAAAATTATAATATATTATTAATTAAATTTAAATTTTCTCATCAATTGAATTTAATTTACCATGTGATTTGGTTTCAGATGTAGGTAAAGAATTATATCATTTAATTATTTATTAGAAATTTTAATTTTTTAATATTTTCAATTTTTTTTGAATTAATTTAGTATTTAAAATTTTTAGAAGAAGATTAGTGTGAAAGTTTAAATGAAATTATTATTTTTGATATTATAACAAAGATTTATTGAATGATTCAACTGAAATAACTCATGGA
>Ga0307515_10024393_pt1 | contig 10539 bp, 6 predicted proteins | sample 17_EM_MG_FD_194513 | JGI IMG/M metagenome (GOLD analysis project Ga0307515, IMG submission 194513) | Populus trichocarpa ectomycorrhiza microbial communities from riparian zone in the Pacific Northwest, United States - 17_EM | ecosystem: Host-associated > Plants > Roots > Unclassified | place...
TATGTTTTGAATCTTTAATTTATGAATTGTCAACACATCACATCTCACGTCCATGCAAAAAAACCCTATGCCATAATCAAGAAATGATTTTGTTTTTTTATTTTTTGTTGCAAAACTAACCCATAACTACGGATACTGCAGGATTTTGAGCCCCTAACTGTTGATGATGCACCGTCAAAACAGCATTAACGACATTATTTTTTTTATGGAAGGGAGTTCAGTTCATCAGAATCTATGAGGCAGGAAAACCGGTCTCTTCAGCCTCTCTTTGATGAGCGGCCTCATGCAGGGATATGAATTCCTATTTCACTTATCAAATAATGGTTTTGTTTTTCTATAATCATGTGACAACTATCATTTGACACATTTCATAACGGTAAAGTTATAATTTAATAAATAAATAAATAAAAGTTGTTTACACGTTCATCGCAAGTGTCAACCATTTTACTATTTTCGAGTAGTGTGTAGCTGATTCTGGTGGTTAAAAAGTTGTTATTTATTGTGCCACGGTGTTCCTTGTGGTGTCCTCTTTTTCATGTGACAACGCGTGTATGTTATTTCTTAGCAGATTGTTGTAGATAATATTTTTTTTATTTTTTCTCTTCTTCTTTGAAATTCGTGTTGATCGTTTAAAATTTTAAGATAATCCACTTAATTGCTCGTATTTGAGTGTCAGTCCTCATTCTTTTTAATTGTAATTTTTATTCATAGCCCTTTTATAAGTGTTTTTTTTTAATTTTGATCTCGATTCTTTTTATTTCTTACTTTTTTTTCTTGCCTCTTTTATGAATTTTTAATTGTTTTTAATTTCATACTTTGATAAAAAAAAAATTAATTTGTTATTTTTTAATTTAGTCCTCATTATTTTGGTGATTTTTTCTTTTAATTATCTTTTGAATTTAAGTTTTCGTTTTAATATAACTCTTCAATCTAAAATTATTCATCTTTTCATTTGTTTTTTATTTAAATTTGATCCTCATTTTTTTTTGTTATTTTTTTTGTCCTTTTGTATAATTATTTTTTTTTAATTTCATCATTTGTCATTTGATTTATTAAAAATTAGGCTTTGTGGTTTTTTTAAGTTTGGTGTTTCTGATTTAATGGTCCCGGGTCACGAGTTTTATAAGCTAACACGGGTTGAATTTTTTTATGTATTTTCTTTTCAATCTCATTACTCGACATTGATTCTTTTACATAATAGGCTTTATGGTTTTCTTTGTTTTTTTTTTCTATTGGGTTATCTAGATCTTATGACCTGACTTATGAGTTTAGTAAGTTAACTCAGATAAGCTCGCTTTCAATATAAATTTACTTGGTTCATTTTTTTTGTTTCTTTTTTAAATTTAATTTTTTTTTTCTTTTAACCTTCTATATTTTCTTCATTATAATTGAACTTTTTAATTTATTTTGATGTAGTTTTCATAGTTTAATCACAATCTTACACCAGTTTCATAAGTTAACCATTATTATTTCAGATCGATTTAATATGTTATTATCTTAATATATTTTTTTAAAAAAATATATCATTCAATATATCATCATTTAAACATTTTAAAAATATTTTAACCATTATATATCAAATTTTTAATTTTTTAATATCTTAACATTTTTTTAAGCTGAAAAAAATAAATGGACCCGCACCGCAACGTTGCGTAGCTAGTTTTGATAAATAAAATTTAATTAAGTCTCCTCTCTTTCTCTCTCTCTCGCTATAGAAACAGAAACAGAAAGTCGAAATTTGAAATTTTGGGAGAGAGATGGCAACAGCATCAAGCAGCATGAAGGGTTTCTACAGGCAAAAGAAGAACAAGAGTGGTATCAGAAAACCCACATCTACCAGTAAATCGTCTCTTATTCACGCTGCCACTCTTGGCTCTGATATTACCCAACCAACTGCCTTGGTTTCCCATGACTCTCCTGATCTCAAAGGTTTCTGTTTCTTGTATCCTCTCCTTTTTTGTTCCTTTTCTTTTTTTACTTGTAATTTGCTAGTGTTTGTTTGATAGTTGACACTTCTGGGATTTTTTTTCTCCCTCTACTGTCTGTTATTCTTTAAAGAATAAAAATACTGGAAAATTTCTTCATCGCAAGACAAGAAAGATAAGTCTTTGCTGTTTTAATTACTTATTTTTCGTTTATTGTTCTCAAATTGGAAAATTGTATCTGGGTCTATTCTTTAGTGTGGTAAAATTCGTTGTAAAATATCGGCACTGGTTAATTGAAACTGTGTTACATGTGTATGTATATGTATATTCTGTGTATTTATAAGCTGTAACTTATTGTGTTTTCGTGGTGTTTTGTGTTTAATAGATGATTATGACAAACATGAGGATGTGTTGAGGCAATTTGACATGAACCCGGCATATGGACCGTGCCTTGGGATGTCTCGGCTTGCACGTTGGGAGCGTGCTCAACGTTTAGGTCTAAACCCACCGAAAGAAATCGAGGGACTGTTGAAGGGCGAAAAGGTTCGATCAGAATGCTTGTGGGATGGTTGCATTTAGAAGTTACTAATACTAATATTATGCTTTGGTTGTTTATGACTAGAAGTTGTGCTTTTTAATTTACTGTGTTCTGTTCAGCCTCTGGCTGTGCTGTTAGTCTTTGTTAATATTCACTTGTGAGCTTTGCTCATCTTAATCAAAAACTTTTATGGACGTAAATGTTGTGTTGCTGAAATTTGAGCTGCAGCCTTGTGTGGAGTACGAGATTATGGCTTCTGGCGGGTGAGCGAACATGGAGTGTTTTTTAATCATAACTACGTGGTTGATTATTCTGCTTTAGCATATCAAAGAGTGCATTCTGATTTGAATTCAATAAAAAAACTGGATATTTTTCTATATTTCCTTTTGTTTTAATTTGGAATATCATGATTGAATGCTGTAGTTTTTATATAAGAAGAGACCTTAGGGACTTGTCAGCGTGTTGCTAACTTGTTGGAATTTGAAACAGTTTAACCAGTACGACAAATGATCAGGTTTTCCTTTTGATTGTTGAATGGATTATTTGCAAGCAATATTCTGCAATCAGTAATTATTGATGAGATATTTCAGCATTTTCAGAGTGTTTTTACACACACACACACACACACAAGTATAGATCTTAGTGTATGATGGATTTTGTCTGTTGACATGCTAGCAGTAGTAAAACTGGGTTCTCAAGATTAATCTTTTGTGAATGTCCATGTTCATGAATTGTTGATATCTGAAGAACTGACATGCTTAAGATCAATTATTTATAAGCGCTGCTCTTGGCTATGGTTCCAATCGTGTGACAATAGATAGAATTCACAGGCATAAGAGAAGAACATCTTGTGGGATTAGGACAAGATATCCCCAGTTCTTGGCCTCTGTTTTCAGTCTTTTCTTGAGAACCGTTTGCCCAGGAAACGAATGTAATGTAGTTTTACTCTACATCAGGATATACTTCTTAAGGCTCTTCGGTCTGCTCTTGACTTCCCCCATTTCGAACAATCTCCACCTGATCCAATTGCCTTTCATTTTCCCCTTATTTAAGTTGTTTGGTTACTGGAGAAAATTGTGCCTACCTGCCTGACATTTGGATGCTCTCTCTATTAGAAATTGAAACAATCCTCTTGATAACCAAAAGATGACGGCTACATTAATTAGATAAAACTAGCTGTTTAGGAATTTTTTCTATAAAAAAATTATATGTGCACACTTTTCAATGTGGATTTGTTCATTAAAAAATTATAAGTGTAAATGGAGAAGTTTATGTATATATATAATTAAATAAATAGAAAATTATTTGTGCTAAAAAAATAAAAATAAAATCATAATAATAAACAAAGATAAAAATAGAAAATTGATAGGCATATATCAAGATATTTAACATTGTAATATATGTTTTTTACCTGGTTATGTTGAATAACTTTGTTTATCAAAATCAAATTTTTATTCAATCAAATGATAATAGACATAGATACACATAAAATTGATTGAATCAAAGAGAAAAAAAAAAATTATATGAGGTTACACATAATACAAATATTATCCAAAAATAAATATTTTATTATTTATATAAAACATAAAAAAAAATCATAAATGAATTAGAATAATCTCTTCAAAAATTAAATACATACAAAATAACTAAAAAATAATCGTCATTTAAAAGATGCTATATAAACAAAATAAAAAAAGGAGTATTAATTTAATTATAAATAAAAAAATAATGTTGAAAAAAACAGACAAAAAAATCATTAATTTAAAAAAATAGTAAAAAAAATAATATATAAAAAAAGGTTCAGATGATGCTAGGTTTGGTAAGTTAGGCCAGCCTATTTGGCCCATTTTGTTAGGGACTTGTGCTTGGTCCTTAATTTTTTTTTTTATTATTATTATAGATAGGGTGGATGACATGATAAATTTAGGGAAAAAAAGCATTAATTTAAAAAATAGTAAAAAAAATGATTTAGAAAAAAAAGGAAAAAGATGAGGCAATGTTGGCATGTTTAGCCTATTTTATTAAGTTTCGCGCGCTTGGGCCCTAATTGCTGATGGGGCACACGGCTTTTCATGTGACCCATTTGTTTTTTGAAAAAAATTAAATTAGACAACGCATTGCTTATTGAGGTAAGGATACATTGTCTGATTTTACCCAGATTCTAGTCATTGTGGTGATCAATAAATCAAATTTAAAGGTTTTTTTTAACACAAAAACCCATTTCCCAATCCTTTTTGACCAAAAATATATAGAAACTACCATAGAGATCTTGATAAACTTATTATCTTAGAATCTACCTTTCATTTAATTATATGATACTAAAAATATATATTCACAAGAAAGAGATAAAATAAAATTAAAAATACAAACAAAAAAAATAAATTTATTAAATTTAATTTTAAATCTAAAATAAAAAAAAATTAAAGAAAAAAAAAAGCTTGTGGCCTACGTTTGGGTGGGCTAGTGGCCTTGGCCCATGAAATGAGAAGGCTACACGCACCTAGCCTTCTATTTTCTTGGTTTAAAAGGCGAATGACACATTGTCTGCCCAGTACAAAAATCAGACAATCCATCATCTTTTCAAACTGAGTAATTTTATACCCAAAATAGCATTTCTTTAACCTGTTTTCATCTAATAAACACCATCATAACTTAAAAAACAATATCTAAACTCGAAACACCTTTAAGTTGTTGAAAAAAACACAAGATCAAGTTGAAAAAATATCTTTGTCAACTCACATCACCTAATACTTAAAATGAAACTCCTCTCGTCAAATAAAACTAATTGACATAAAAAAAATGACTTGTTTCGTCGTTGAAATCCAACCAACCATCAACTATCTCTCTCTTTCATTGTTTTTTCAGGGACTCTCTCTTTTCTTTTAAACCAAATATTAAAAAATAAACAAAATAAAATTTTGAACCAAAACAACAATTCTAAAATTAAAGGGACCAAAAAAAATTTAAAGGAAAAAAAATCCCAAAAAAGCTCAGGTTAAACAACACATAAAATAACTTTTTTTTTTTAGACTTTATGTTAAATTATATCCAGACTTGTTACCAACATCTTGAAAATCTCATGGCAAGTCAATCAAAAAAGAATTTTAGACTCAAATCTAAAATAATGCAATATATAAAAAGGATAAAATTAAAAAAAAAATTAATAATTAAATTGAAAAAAACAGTTTAAAAGGAAAAAAAAAATTAAAACACTGCTGCGTTGAATAATGTTTTTCAGTGTATCCACAAGGTTTTTATCATGCATATCAGTTTTTTTCTTAATCATTACAGCTTTTATGAATTTTTTTCCTGATTACTGACTTGTTTTTTAAATAAACCATGATGCTAACAAAAAAAAAACATTTTTGTTTTCAAATTACAAAAAAAAAAAACTAGTTTGACTATTATTTTTCCTCCATAATTTTATTGTTATCTTTCCTGCATATACTTATTTTTATTATTTTATAATTAAATAAAAAAAAAATTAATTTCAAAAAGCAAAATTATTAACTTAAGTCATGATGAAATCACAAAAAGATTAACTCTCATTCAGTTTATTTTGAAACCCGTTCAAGGTTAGAGGAGAAACCTGTTCAAGGTTAGGGGTAGGGTTGATAGCTTACATGCTGATCTGTTGGAGTAGGCCGGTTGTAATAACACTAACAAAAACATTCTCCGCAGAAGCTCGTGGCTTTCCACCCAAAAGAACAAGAATGAGCCGCTAACAATTGAATTATATGTATGAAAAGAGATCCAACAACACAGCGTCACAGCATATAGCTTTCAAGATATCATACGAAATTCTTGCAAGGCTGCAACGACCACTGCGTATACCAAACATGGTAGGAAACAAGGAATAAAGAAAGCTCTAGAAAATCAATTGAATCGTCGAAACTACAATTCTACTCATTTTTGCTCCTGCTTTCCGGCTTCTTATCATCGGGAATGCAAGATGACCAATAAATCGGCAAGAGTGTGCAGACTGCCTGTATCAGAAGGGCACAAGGAAATCCTGAAAAATCACTGCCAGTTACTCCAACAAATGATGAGAGTGCAACTCCAAGGTATCCACTCACTATGAATGAAAGGGCAGTAGCAGAAGCCACAAGCGCCATCAGGGATCCTTCACATCCCGAAGGGCAGAGCTGTGCTATTAAAATATTGAATGGCAGAATCTTGAAGAAGAATAGAACCTCCAAAAGGCCTGAGAAGACTATAACATATAACAAATCTGGCACTCCCATGCTCCGATAAACTCCCTTCACAAACAGCACATCAGACAGCATGAATGCTGCCATCACTCCCTGAATGGCCGCAATTAATTTCTTCGATGGAACTGACTTTAAAAAACGATTGTAGATGACACTCCATAGAAGCATTGCTGCCTGGCCAAAAACCTTAGAGATCCCCAATACAGATGAATTGATGTTCAGATATTGTGTTTGGTAAAAGAACATGGTTCCTGTTAGAGATGGAATTATGGCATTTGATGCCGCCAACCATGTTATTGAGTAAGCAATCTCAGGTTTCTGTAATGCAACTGAGAGCTCTGAAAGCTGTTTTCTGATTCCAACTCTCGATGAACTTTTGGGGAGGTTAAGTGAGCTTTCACGGACAGTTATAATAATAAACAATTGCACAGCAACAGCAAGGCTGAAAAAGAGGAACATAGCTTGGGGACCATAAATGTTAATGGCAATACCACCAAGCAGGTTCCCAAGGACACCACCAGCAGAGGAAGCAATCCAGACAAATGATTGGAGCTCACCCGAGGAATATGACTGGGAGTTTTTAGGGGGCAAAGCGGGCTGCTTTCCTATCTCTGCAACAATGGCATCATTTGCAACCTCAGCTATTGATGCACCAAGATTACTAAGGAGGAGACAAAGGCTCAAGGTGACGATTGAGATGCCTGATGGAGAGAGGATTGCTATGGCTAGCCATGAAACTGCTTGCAAGAAAGCTGCAATAACAGATGTGCAAACTTGTTATGGAGTAATTTTGAGTTATATCACAAAAGAGATAAAAGACCATGCATATTTGTACAGATTACAGAATCATATCCTCAGTTCACCATGGTACCAAACTTTTTCCTTGCAGGCAAATTAGTACACAAGATTTAAGCTCCAAGTCACTATTTCTCTATTTTCAAAGCTATCTTTATCAAACAATATATAACTTGTTCCATGAGCAAAAGTGCAAGGATAACATTATCGTGAAGGAGACAGCTGGGATAATTCTAATAGATAAACATGCTTAGCAGGAATATTACAGGTTAACACAATTTGAAGAAGCAATGAGAGAATTCCCCTGAACGTCAAAAACAGATTCAAGTAGTATTATCCTACATCACTGTTAGATACTCTACTAATTTAGAACTTTAAGAAACACCATAAAGGATTGTTTATTGAAACTTAAGATGCACCTGTTCTCTGCCTGTCTGCCCTTACTGACAAGAAAAGAAGTTAAAAGTTATAAGATCAAACCCTCATTTCTCAACATGCAAACCCTCTTTATCAAGGGATATAGAACTTATCCGATGAGTGAAAAACACAGGATAAAATCATCATGACAGCAGTTCCGGGACAAAAAAACAAGAACAAAAAGAACACACACACACACACACAGAAGAAAGTAAATTTGCTCATTAAATTGTAAGAAAACAACTACTATTGAAACTAATTGTACAAAGGCAAACTCATAAAGCCAACAACATCCCAGATAAATCATAGCATTAAAACTTTGAAAACCTATAATTCCTTTAACATAATAATATATCCTTCATCGAAAGACTCAAACTCTAATATATCTTTTATCAGATCAAGAAAGGGCTAAAAGAATCATTGCATCCCTGCTGCCTATACTATGATCTCTGGAAATAAATAAAATCAAATCAAACAAGTGAAACAAAACTCAATTAAACTACTCAATGAGCAAGAAAAGAAAGAAAAGCTTGAGGTAAGGTAGTTGTGATGATTTCACTTACCACCGATGGCAATATAAGGAATGCGGTGCTGGCCAGAAATGTAAACAGCATCAGAAACGACACCATAGAGAGGCTTACCAACCATGGGAAGATTAGCAGAGTTTTGAAGGAGCTGGAGAGTAGAAGGGTCCACATGAAGCCCATCTTTCAAAAAGAAGTTAATAGCCATCCATGGTAAACACCTGAGCCCTTGTATCCAGAACCCCAACCCCAGTATTCTCCTTGTCGGGTTCGGGTCCATATTACCTGATGAAGAAGGAGGAGGAGGAGAAGACACCATCTCTCTCTCTCTCTGTAGGCTTTGAGTGCTTTCTTTTCATTTCTTACAGTTTTTCGATGGGATTTATAATTTTATATACACAAAGGGGTTTGAGAAAGGGACACGTGTGAGGGTGCCTGTCTTTTTAATTACTTTATTTTATTATCTTAACGAATATTAATGTAATTAATTATACACGGAAAGTGAAGGGATTGTTTGGAGTAGATTAAAATTACATTGAGTTTGATCTTAATAATTACAACTTCAAGTACTTTTAAGTTTATTAAAAATTTATATGGTTATTAATTTTAAAATTTATAAAATTAATAAAAATATGTGTAAATTGACCCGTACACTCATGTTAATAAAAAAAAATTCATCCATGGACTGTAATTTTTCATCTTTGTTAATTCCTGTTTGTTTTTACGATTCAAAAGCGCTTTTGAAAAAATTTAAAATTTTTTTATTTTTTTTCTTCAAATTAATATTTTTTTGGTGTTTTCAAATCATTTTGATGTGTTGATGTCAAAAATAATTTTTAAAAAATAAAAAAATATATTATTTTAATATATTTTTGAGTGAAAAATACTTTAAAAAATAACCATAATCACACTTCCAAATACACCTGCAAAAAATAAGATAAAGAAGCACTTTTTTTTTTTTCCCGGTGCCCTAACCAAGTTTTTCTTTGCTTCTGTCTTAAGCAACTTAAGGATGCATCGTGGAAGGTTTGGAATTATGTAAAAGGATAAGAAAAAAAAAGAAAAAAAAAGTGAAATTAAACTCCCTTATTAATTAAAATTCTCTAGATTGATTAGCATTTCAATCTCCATCCATTAAGCTAATAAAAGGTGAAATTAATTTCCTCGTTTTTTGAACCATGAAAATAAAATAAATTGAACTTTCTCTCCTTGATTTCCTTTCATTTCCATCAATCCCTGAGACTATAACTGAGGATACATAAACTTATTTTCTATTAATTGCTAGGGTTTTTAACAATTGAATTTCTCATTTTTAATTTAATATTAAGAAAGTATTATCAAATTGATAAAACATATAATCTCAAATGAACTTTCCCTTAATAATAATAAAAAAAAAAGCAAGCTAGGTGCCAATTTAAAAGACTTAGGGTGTGTTTATTTTCTAGGTAGCTTTTGTAGTTATAGTTTGTTGGATTTAGATATATACTTGGTAAAAACTATGGTTGAAGTTTATGTATAACAAAAAATATATATAAAATATTTGGATAAGATTAACCTGTTTGTTTTTGCGTTTAAAAAACACTTTTGAAAAAAATTAATTTTTTTATTTTTTTGTTTCAAATTAATATTTTGTTTTTGGTATTTTAGATCATTTTGATACACTGATGTCAAAAATGATTTTTAAAAAATAAAAAAATATATTATTTTGATGTATTTCTAAGTGAAAAACACTTTGAAAAGCAACCGCAACCACACTCTTATACACAAAGTCAAGGAAAAATTTATGAAATTCAGTTAAAAAAACTACATATAAAAACTGCTGCATAAAACCTGTGTTTCGGTTTCTTTATTATCAAACATGTTTTACCACTAACATGAAAGCTAACAAAAAATAAACACACTCTTAGTTGCAAGCTTTCAAGATTTTTTACTATATCGTTTAGTCGTTTGATTATCAAAATTATGTCATCCAGGGCCAAAAAGGAATGTCTAATTTAAATAGCAAAATTACCTAATAACTATAACATCGACCACCATATATATATATATATATATATATATATATATATATATAGAGAGAGAGAGAGAGAGAGAGAGAGACACACACACGAGATGACATGCCCGCGCGC
>Ga0307515_10024394_pt1 | contig 10539 bp, 6 predicted proteins | sample 17_EM_MG_FD_194513 | JGI IMG/M metagenome (GOLD analysis project Ga0307515, IMG submission 194513) | Populus trichocarpa ectomycorrhiza microbial communities from riparian zone in the Pacific Northwest, United States - 17_EM | ecosystem: Host-associated > Plants > Roots > Unclassified | place...
TAATATGCAAAATTTTTAGATATATTTTTTTTTTAAAAAAATTCTACTGACAAATCAAAAAGTGAATTCAAGTATTTAATTAAATATATTAAGAATTATATGTGTTAATAAATATAAACAAAACAAAGTGTTAATATTTCTATTTAACTCGTTTCGATACAAGTCAAATATTTTTTTCTAACGTAAAATAATTAATGTGTAAGAGTTATTAATGTGTTTTTTATATCAAATAAAAAATATAACATGTGAATCAAAAAATCATTGTTTACGTATAATAAAATGTAATAAAGATAATATGCGTTAATAAAAACAAGTAAGATTTCAAACTAATTTTTAATGTAGCAAAAGAATAGAACAATGTTGCAATTGCTACAATGAAATATTATTTTCTTAATTTTTGTATAATAATTTTTCAAAAAAAATGTAAAGAAAAAAATAAAAAAACAAATTACAAAAGAATAAAGGTAAGAATAAAAAGAAAGGTATAAATAAATCAAGTGTAGATTGATAAATATTTTAAGTATAAAAAATAAAAAATAATATTTTTTCCAAAAAAAATGTAAAGATAAAAAAGGAAAAAGTAAAACAATTACAAAAAAATTAAAAACAAATGGTGATAAATAGACCAAATGCAAAATGATAAAAATATTAAGTATAAAAAGAAAAAAATTATAAAAAAAACTTATTTTCTAGAAAAACAAAAATTACAATTTTATCATTTTTACAGTACCGCTACAGTAAACAAAATTAGCAAAATTTACAATTATGTTATTTTTATAGGAAAAGACTATTTCCTTTTAGTATATGTATAATATTCATACATCTAAATTGTCGGAAAATGTATTTAAAGCATGTTTCGTATTGTGATAGTGGTTGTTTTTCAAAGTAATTTTTATTTAGAAATGCATCAAAATAGTTTTCATTTCTTAAGATTTATTGTCGATATCAGCACATCAAAATAATCTAAAAACACACAAAAAAAACTAATTTAAAGAGAAAAATAAATAAAAATTATTTTTTTCAAAAACGCTTTTGAAACGCAAAAACAAACTGGCTCTTAGCCAACATCGTTAACAACAACGATGATAATTCCTTTAATGATTGTGTCACACCCAGACATCGCGGCAACTCATTAAAAAATTATCTGGATATGGAAAAAGAACAGATATCTATCATCTTGTTCTTTGAGGGAAATGGTCTTTTTCAAAGAGTCGCCACCTAGTATTATGGTCACTAGGAACCCTAACTGGTCAACAGAGATTCTATGATACGGGACTGGTTACCCAAAAGGGAAGATGTTATCACCCCCTAAGCGTCCTAACTGAGGCAGGCTGCATTGCTGGTTTTATCTAAAATTACTAAGAATTTGTTCTCCTTTTCCGTTTTTTTATTATTCCTTTCATGTTCCTGACTCTGGCGTCAGTGAACAATTCCTACGAATATTTCCAACTCTGGCGTTGGAAAATATCGCACAAATCCAAAAAAATATGATATTTCTGACTCTGGGGTCAGTGAATATTTTCGCAAAAAATGAATTTGAAGAAGAAATTTTCTATGTCATTTTTTCTTGTTTATCCTTTATTATTATTTGCCCTTTTTAGATGGAAATAAAAAAACATTGCACGACAAATTTGCATTTAACAATAATAGGCCACCGATTAAGCACATAACTTAAAAAAATAATACAAAACGCAAAGAAACAAATAAATCAAAGTGCGAGGGGCCCATAAATAAATCAACAAAGATCCCCAAATAATTTTGGAATTTTTTGATATCGAAAAGGGGCTCGTTTGGCCAAATATCAAGCTAAAATGGACATAAAAATTATGGTCAAAATAAACATAATTTAGGTCGGCTAGGCCTAAAGCCCAGATCCGGCCCACTAATTACCTTCGCACTGTTTTCTTACAACAATTATACAGAAACAGAAAGAAGAAGAAGACTTTACCTGGTGAAGCCGAAGGCGAAGGTGAAGGTAACAGTGCAGGTACCGACTGGAGAATGATCTCCTCCTCTTTTCAGTCTCTCCTCCCTCTGTTCTTGGTTTTTTTTTTTTTATTATTCTCTCTTGTAATGGCCTCCTCTTGGGGTTTTTTTTGTTTGTTCCCCTTTAGGGTTTTTTTTATCTTCTTTCCTTTCCTTTTTGCATCACCGAGGTCTGTATTTATAGTGCTAGAGTCCCTTCGCGTGTGAGAAACAAAGTTTCAATCAAACTCATTCTCTTTTTTGAAGTTTGAATTTGATTAAGAATCAAATTTGAAAGCTGATAACTATCATTATCTTGAAGACAAGGATTATCTTGAAGATAGGGATTATCTTGAAGATATGGATAGAATGATAAAAGTACATTGTAGTCCCTAGTTTTCACGCAAGTTGACAAATCACACTTTTCATCGAAATAAATCTCTGATCTTTTAATTTTACATTTTAATTTGTTACACTTTTCATCGAAATAAATCTCTGATCTTTTAATTTTACGTTTTAAACCGTGTAAAATTAAATTAAAAAGCCAATGGGTCAAAATTGGGTTACAACAGTTGCTCCCTCTTTATAATGCTTACGCTGCAAAGGCATTAGAAAATTTATTTTCTTTTGACTTTGTATAGTAAGTTTTGTAAAGAAGAATAATTGTGAAAACCCTTCCTCTTTTCCTTATTTCTCTTTTTTTTTAATGATTTTTTTTGTTTTTGTTTTTTAAATGATCTAATTATTCCAGGCGACCTGCCCGATGAAGAATGAAACGCGAAAAGGGTTTCGCAAGTGGTCTAATTGTTCCAAGCGACTTGCTTGATAGGAAGAAGCAACACGAAGGATTTCGCGAGTGGTCTCATTTTTCCAAGTGACCTGCCCGATGAAGAATAAAATGTGAAAAGGGTTTCGCGAGTGGTCTAATTGTTCCAGGCGACCTGCCCGATAGGAAGAAGCAACGCGAAGGATTTCGCGAGTGGTCTCATTTTTCCAGGTGACCTGCCCGATGAAGAATAAAACGCGAAAAGGGTTTCGCGAGTGGTCTAATTGTTCCAGGCGACCTTCCCGATAGGAAGAAGAAATGCGAAGGATTTCGTGGGTGGTCTCATTTTTCCAGGCGACCTGCCCGATGATAAAATACGAGGAAACTCGCAAGTGGTCTCATTGTTCCAGGCGACCTGCCCGATGGTGAAAATACAGAGAGAGACAAGTGGTCTCATTGTAATGGGTGACCTACCCAGGTGGGAAAATACAAAGAAAGGATCTCATTGTAATGGGTGACCTACCCAAGTAAAAAAAAGAAAGGGTCTTATTGTGATGGTTGACCTACCCAAGTAAAAAGAGAAAGGAAAATGAAGGCTCTAAGGCGCACTCAAAAGGATGGTCGAGGGCTCGAAGGCATGCTCGAAGTAGGTAAGGGCTGGAAAGCGCACTCAAAAGGAGGTGAGGGCTTGAAGGCGCACTAAAAAAAGAGGTGAGGGCTCGAAGACGCACTCAAAAGAATGGTCGAGGGCTTGAAGACGTGCTCGAAAGGGGGTAGGGTTAGGAAACACACTACCTTAAATGGTTGCGGGCTCAAAGGCACACTCGGAAGGAAGCGAGGGCTCAAAGGCGTGCTCGCAAGGAAGCGAGGGCTCGAAGGCGCGCTCGAAAGGGGGTAGGGTTAGGAAATGCACTACCTTAAATGGTTGTGGTCTCAAAAGCACGCTCGGAAGGAAGCGAGGGCTCAAAGGCACGCTCGAAAGGAGGTAGGGTTAGGAAACGCCCTAACTTGGATGGTTGAGAAAAGGTAGTGGAAAAATACAAAAAGATTTTTTTTTTGCAGCCTAATTCTCGTGGGCGGCCTGCCTAGGTTAAAATTTCTCAAAGGTGAAAAATTTACAAAAGCGATTTCAAACTTGGCCCTTTCAAGGTGGCCTTCCATTTGATAGATCTTGTCAAAGATTTCTCTTACAAAGTTTGCAAAACTCGTTGTCCAATGTCTCAAAGTTTAGATGATATGCTTGCATTATAGGCCCTCATTTCTTCTTAATCTTCTTGTTTGCTTGATTGATGACGACTTGCTATCTCTGATTTGGGTCACCTTCGTCGTTTAGCTTCTAGCCTACTCGAGTTGGCCCATGTAAGTCTCTTCCCAGATTCGTTTACACAACTTAGCCTTTATGGTGCCCATCATGACCCACTTGCATGCTAGAGATTTTTCATCTTGTCAAATAATTTGAGAGGATCATTCATTAATCCTCGTCTCACTTTTAAAAACATTTGTTATTACTTGCTGAAAGGATCAAGCTGCCTTTTATAAACCAAGATGTCCCCTTATCTTATCGTAGGAAACGTTCATCTCTTTTTCTAGAAGGGATCAATTTTTCCTTCTAAACATAATGTTGCCCCCTTGTACTGGTCATTGCCCTTAGGTGTGCTTTGTCAACAACTCTACCAAATAATGGTCTTTTAAGTGACCATTTTCACATTTCTCTCATTTTCAGTTTGGTGAAGGAATATTTGTCCAGAATGAATCTTAAAATCTTGATCTTGCATTTTGAAAACAAAAATTGTTTTGATGTAAGTTTAAAAGCATTTGCTTTTGAAATCTTGCAACTCCTTGGTTTTTTCTTGGAAAAGAGATTATTTGCTCTTGCATTTGGCGATTTTGTATTTGGTGAAAATACATCATGAGGTGACCTTTTGTTTCATATAGGTGTCCAAAATAAAGGGCTCGAGAAAAAGCTCAAGGTTTTGTTTAAGAAAAACTTGTCTCTTTTTGAACACTTATGTTATCAACATGAGTAATAATGAATAGCTTGTTCTCAATGTCACAACTCTAATAAAGAAGTACTCTTTGCATTTTGGGAGCATTACTTATTAATTCAGGTTGTTTGCTTGCTTGATTAGAAAGGACTTTTACAGGTATGTAATGTAGGCTGTGGTTTTTGGCTATGAAAGAAAATGATTCATAAGGCTCAAAGAGTGTTTCAGGGTTTTAAAGATTGAGGATCACTATCATCAGTTCGACTCTTTGTGTCATTCATCTTTTCTTTTGCCGCTCTTTTTTTATTTGTTTTTTCATTGCTTTGCTAGGGCATACTCACTTTATCTTGGTTATTACTCTTTCTTGTGATTTGGGCATGCCCCCTAGTTATTGAGTTTCTTGGACTCTTTTGCCTTTCCGGCTTTCTCACGGTTTTTTCATCTTTTTTCCTTGAAATTTTCACTTGCTCCCAGTGTGTGGTGTGATCCTAATCAGGTTTTTTCATGAAAGAAAAATTATTCAGGCTCAAAAAATGATTGCAAAGGATATACTTTTTAGAATGTGAAACGAATAGCAAAGATAGCATTTCCTTATTTAAAATGCAAGCAGTTAAGATCAATAAATTTTGGCCTCGTCCAATGTGATGGTTTGGTCTTTGCAAAGAGATGCATTTCGTGAGTCTATGAGCAATGAGTTCACTACATACCATTATTCATACATTTAAAACAACATGTCTCAAGAGTCATGGTGTGAGGATGACAGTTCATTTTCTATTCGTGCATTTTGGTTCAGAGTTTAGTCATCTCAATGAAGGAGTTGCTTAATTCATGTGTCATTCTACAAGTAAAATGTCATAAATATTGTTTTAAATAAACACCAAATTATTTTTGAAATCAAAATGCAAGTTCAATTTTTCAAAACTCCAATAGGGAAACTGATTTTGGTAAAAGAGATGAATTGCATCTATGAGGTCACACGAGGCTTCAAAAGTGTATTTGTGAGTTCATAGAGGGAACCCCTTTCAGGATATTTTGGTTGTAAATCAAAGGAAGAGACACAATTGAAGGACAAAAACAAAGACTTATACTAGCAAGGTTACATATAAAAGGGTTTAACACTTAGTAATCATCGATTGGAATTTCTAGAATCTTCCAACCATCCCTCTCCTTTGAATTCCTTGACAGGGGCACCTTTCCAATAGTCAGTTAAGGTCACACATAGACCAGTCTTGGCTTAGTACACTGTAGCTTTGTCTTCAGGACGAGTGACCTCTAGATGTCTTTGTTTTGGTAGTTCTTTCTCTCATTTTTGTAACCACCTTTCACATTTTGAACCTCGGTTTCTTTCTTTTCCCTAGTGAAATGTTTTCTTCTCAGTCGAGTCAACAACCCTTCCTAAATGGATAGCTTGTTCGATCCTCTCAGCTATAGCAACCAGGTCAGAAAAATATTGTGCAGAGCTTCCAAATAGGTATTCAAAGTGCGGGGCCTTGAAAGTGTTGACTAACAACTTGATCATCTTATTTTCCAATAAAGAAGGATTAACTTGTGTGGCAGTCTCACGCCACCTTTGAGTGTATTCTCTTATAGACTCCTTGTTGTCCTTTTTCATAGCTTGCAAGTTTGACCTATCATGACCCACATCCATATTGAACTTATATTGCCTAATGAAGGCATCAATTAAGTCCTTCCATTTTTTTTTTATCTTGGTATTGTCTAACCGCATGTACCAAGTAAGGGCAACGTCACTCAAATTGTCTTGAAAGAAGTGAATCAACAGTTTCTCATCATGGACCACCTTAGCCATTTTGTTGCAATATCCCTTGAGATTAGTTACAGGGTATTAAGTTCCTGTATATTTGACAAACTCTGGCACCCTAAACTTCTTAGGAATGACTACGTTAGGTACCAAACACATCTCAGCAACCTTTATATAGTCATGTAGGTTAGATCCCTCGAATGCCATCAGCTTTTGTTCTAGGGCAACCTATTTGTCCAGGCCATCTTCTTTTACCATCTTGTTCTTTTAAGATTCCTTCTTTGTAAGGTCAATGGTAGATGACATTTTTATGGAATATGCTGGTTGAGCAAATTGGGAATACATGGCCTGTTGAGACACCTCATTTGCCCTCAGATTTTGTGGATTTGCGAGCATAGGTTCAGGCTGAGCTGTAAATTTTGCTTCTTCAGGTTTAGATCTCAAGGCTTGTTCGAGTAGGCTAGTAAGCCTTGCGCTTCTTCTCTAAGACTTTCCATCTCTTTTCAGTGTTGGGCTTCCAACTGGGCTTTTTTCTTCATTTTTCATTTGTCTTTTTTTACAGTCGAGTGTTATAGGTATAGGGGACCTATATTTCACCTGGTGTGCGGTATTATGACAGTTCATAATTGTATGTTCAAACATGCATGAAGATGAATACAACATATTGGGTATGGATTCGTCTTTTGGAGGGTGACATAACGATCGCTATTCTTTAAATGTGTGGTCAGATCCGAATCCGATATTCATTGCAATGCCGAGAGGAGATCTGTTTAGCTTTTTGTCATCTTAGCCACATTCTTAGTGTCTTTCATTATGTATCTAATGTCTTTGAGTAGCGGTATCTCACCGACATCCAGTCTAAGGCAGTCTCCCTCGGTCATTTGCAAGGATTCAGACTCAAGTCCATACTCAACAGTTGTTATCTTAGGAATAGTGGTCATTATGTCACCTGAAAGCCTTGTAATAAGGATGCTTACACATTTAAGCTTATCTCAGTGAAATTACGCAGGGATCAACCTAAAAGTTAGGTTCTGGTCATTAAATGCATTAGGGTAATTTTGCTATCTAGTCTCAAAGGTCTTTCGCATGCTTAGTGATCGTCCTCAAAAGGTTGATATGAGGTTTTCAAGTAGCGTGAAGATAGAGACCCTAAGTAATATCAATTCGGCATATCGACCACTGTCGAACAAACAATCATGCGAGAGTTGGATAGTTTCGCGAGCCTTACCCAGGCTAAAGCCATTGGGGTGTCGTTACTCCTCCACTTATCTTAAAGTTGATATCATACGTATTTTAAAAATGATACGAGTGATGTGTGAAGGCCTTAGATCTATATCCAATATATATGCATGATAAACATGAATAACTATGCATGTTAAAGCAGTAAAAGAGCAAAAACAAATAAAACTTGATAAACTCAACATAACCATAAGAAAGGAAAAAAAATGATATGAAAAATATTGTTTAGCAATAAAAAGACAAATAGCAAAGCTTAGTTCTAAATTCCCCAGTGGAGTCGTTATTCTGTCACACCCGGACATCGCTGCGACCCGTTAAAAAATTATCTCGATATGGAAAAAGAACAGATATCTAGCATCTTGTTCTTTGGGGGGAAACGATCTTATTCAAGGAGTCGTCACCTAGTATTATGGTCACTAGGAACCCTAACTGGTCAATAGAGATTCTATGGTACGGGACTGGTTACGCAAAAGGGAAGATGGTATCACCCCCTAAGCGTCCTACCTGAGGCAGACTGCATTGCTGGTTTTATCTAAAATTGCTAAGAATTTGTTCTCCTTTTTTCCTTTTTTTTATTATTCCTTTCATGTTCATAACTCTAGCGTCAGTGAACAATTCTTATGAATATTTCCAACTGTGGCGTTGGTAAATATCGCACAAATCCAAAAAATATGATACTCTTGACTCTATCGTCAGTGAATATTTTCTCAAAAAATGAATTTGAAGAAGAAATTTTCTATGTCATTTTTTCTTGTTTTTCTGTTATTATTATTTGCCCTTTTTAGATGGAAATAAAAAAACACTGCACAACAGATTTGCATTTAACAATAATAGGCCACCGATTGAGCATATAACTTAAAAAAATACAAAACACAAAGAAACAAATAAATCAAAGTGCGAGGGGGCCCACAAATAAATCAACAAAAATCCCCAAATATTTTTGGAATTTTTTTATATCGAAAAGGGGCGTGTTTGGCCAAATATCAAACTAAAATGGACATAAAAATTATGGTCAAGGCACAAGGGTGTCTTTTGCCAAACACACCCCTAATAAACATAATTTGGGCCAGCTGGGCCTAAAGCCCAGATCCGGCCCACTAATTACCTTCGCACTGTTTTATTGCAACAATTACACAGAAACAGAGAGAAGAAGAAGACTTTACCTGGTGAAGCCGAAGGTAACAGTGTAGGCACCGACAGGAGAATGCTCTCCTCCTCCTCTTTTCAGTTTCTCCTCCCTCTGTTCTTGTTTTTTTTTTTTTTTTGGTTCTCTCTTGTAATGGCCTCCTCTTAGGGTTTTTGTGTTTGTTCCCCTCTAGGGTTTTTTTTATCTTCTCTCCTCCCCCTTTTGCATCACTGAGGTCTGTATTTATAGTGTCAGAGTCCCTTCGCGTGTGAAAAACAAAGTTTCAATGAAACTCATTCTCTTTTCTGAAGTTTGAATTTGATTCAGAATCAAATTTGAAAGCGAATAACTATCATTATCTTAAAGACAAGGATTATCTTGAAGATATGGATAGAATGACAAAAGTACATTGTAGTCCTTAGTTTTCACGCAAGTTGACAAATCACACTTTTCATCGAAATAAATCTCAGATCTTTTAATTTTACATTTTAAACCGTGTAAAATTAAATTAAAAAGCCAATGGGCCAAAATTGGGTTACAACAAACTGAATACCCATATTCTTATATTCCATTTACTATCAAATTGGCTGTAAAAAAATAAAATTTTAAAAACATATGATTTAGACAATACTAGTTTGGTACAAGTGTTATATTGCGGGTCCGTATTATTTTTCTAGTAAAATATATAGGCATCACTATTGCCTTTTTGAAAAATAAAAGAAGTACAATAACTCGGGTTATAGTCATGACCAACTAAATAAGTTGGCTTTATTTGAATCATATAGGGAAAAAAAAGAGAAACAACGATATATATATATTGATTAGTACTTAAAAGTGCATTCTCATTAAGGCTTGATATCATCGTATTACACTAAAGTATCATTAAATTCTCTAACTAAAGCATGTTTTATAATAACAAGTCTGATAATATAATATATCTTTAATTTCTAGTAAATGCTTATTTTGAATGCAGGTATATCTCACAATTCAAAGAATTGATTGATGTGATTAACTATTGAAAGTGAAGAGACAAAAAGAGGGCTAGGCTAAGAGAAGAGATGCTGGTTCAATTCCAAACTGGAACACCATTCGGTTATTGGATCATAACTGGAGTTGTAGAACTCAGATTTAGGTCTACTTTATATGGATGGAAAGCTAAGACATAGACCTAAAACTTTCATAAGAGTCCAAGACTCAATTCTGCCGTTTTCAAGTTCAAATCTTAGCAACAACGGAGAAGTCGGAACCTGTCCTGTAGCTCAGACACTGTTCAGTTTTCAGCTCATATCTTGAGTTCTAGAAGTCCAAATGAGCTCTGGTTTTTTTTGTTGGAAAGCTAAGACAATTGCCACAGCTTTCATGGAATATAGGGCTCAAAGTTTGATGTTAGCAATGACGTTTTGGCCAGCCAACAATATCAAAAATCAGCCAACAATATTAATAACCAGCAGCCAACAATGTTAAAAACCAGCCACCAACTATTTTCTTAGTCAACCAATCAATAGTTTTGAATCTTAGCCTATAAAAGGAGGCATTTGCCATGTATTTAATCATCTTATTTTTCAGATCAAGATCATCTTCTTGCTTTCTCTCTTTGTAATGTTCAAGTTTTCTTTCATGCTATATTAATCTCTTGTTTATGCTTTTTCATTTCCTTTCCTATACTTAGTTAACTTATATCATGTTTATGTTCTTATAT
>Ga0307515_10024395_pt1 | contig 10539 bp, 4 predicted proteins | sample 17_EM_MG_FD_194513 | JGI IMG/M metagenome (GOLD analysis project Ga0307515, IMG submission 194513) | Populus trichocarpa ectomycorrhiza microbial communities from riparian zone in the Pacific Northwest, United States - 17_EM | ecosystem: Host-associated > Plants > Roots > Unclassified | place...
AAATCCGTTGTTTCCAAAGATTTATTAATTTTTTAAGGCTGCCGCGATGTCGGGTGTGACAACAGATACAAATCAAATTTAAAATATTAAGCATAACAAACATTTTGTTCTTAAAGATAATTGTATTTTGACTGAGTTATTAATATTTATATAAAAATAGATATAAATTAATATTAATATAAAATAGAGTTAACGTACGTAGACAAAAACTTTAAACTCAACCAATAAAAAATCCTTCAATTATCAGCTAAAAAATAAAAACATTTTTTTTCGAGTTAATTAAAAAATGTTAATTATATGAGTTTCAAACTTGAAGTTTGATTTTATTAATTATTAATAATAATAATTAATAATATTAATAATAATAATTTGTTTTGTTTTATCTTTTCTTCCACCTTCAAAAAAATAAAATGTAGGTGTTCTAGTATCATTATAATTTTTTGAAAGGTAATGTCTCGGTTTCATATAGAAATTTTTATTTATATAGAATCTTAAAAAAAAAATATTTTCTAGTAATATTTATAATATGTGTAGAAACGTTTTTTATTTGTTATTATAATTGTTTTTTTATAATATTACTGTCAAAAACATTTATAATATGATTCCGGTCATTGCACGCGTCAACATTCAAAGGGAGCCCAAACGCGGGATTATGTTTTCTTGTGGAGAAACCATCTGTCCTTATTAGAAGAGCTTCACAGTTCAGACTACCTTCCTTTTGGATTATATAAATATAAATTTTTTATTTATATAGAATTTTTTAAAAAGACCTTCTCTCCTCTCGTAATATTTATAATATGTGTCGAAACGTTTTTGATTTGTTATTATAATTTTTTATATATAATATTACTGTCAAAAACATTTATAATATGATTCCGGTCATTGCACGCGTCAACATTCAAAGGGAGCCCAAACGCGGGATTATGTTTCTTTGTTGAGAAACCATCCTTTTGGCCAGACAAAGACTTGCCTCTGGAAAATTTGCTAAGACGTCCTTGTTGGGTTTTAGTTGATTAATGGTAATCCCTTGACTGGCTGTGTTTTTTGTTTGTTTACCTCTCGCATTTCTTAATATCTTCATAATAAATTTGATCCCGAAAAAAAAAACCCTTAAACATTACGATCAATTATCCATGTTTGTGCATAATATCTATTGAAATATTCTCAAAATAATCCTGACTTTGTATCATAAATATAGGTAAGAATAGGTAACAAAAGTAAAAGCAATTATTTGTGTGTTTTGTCTTGCTTAGCAGATGATGGTGTATCTAACCGCCAATACAGATAAGAAGAAGAAGTGGTGATATCCACCCATGTTTCGCGTCACCATCAACGACACATGGATTCATGCGCTGCTAGTAATGGTGGTGCGTGGATACATGCGTCTCCACTATTTTGCCATTCCCGGAAGCTTTCAATGTGATTCCTAAGTTTCCCGCAATCTCTCCAACACGTTCCCTAACCTTTGGAAGGATAATTTTTGCAAATTTTAAATTTTTAGTATGTTTAAATTTATTTTTAAAATTTTGAGTTTGTATTATTTTGTAAACGTGTGTAAATTGTAGGTGTGTAAGTAAAATATAATAAAAAAAGAATGTGTGTGTATGATGTTTTTCTTTTTATTACTTTTTATTTTGCGTTAAATAAATGATAAAAAAATATGAAAATATATAAAGCATAATGTTTTTTTCAATTAACTCGAATGTTTTAATTGCGACCAAAAATCTTAGAATTATTTGAGCATCTTTTTTAGAAAAAAAAAATTTAAAATACTATGGCATGTTTTAAGAAACATTGCATGGATTTTATAACAAGTTTATAAAATTCCAAAGGATTTTGACATATATTTTCAAAAATACCAAAAAATTTATTTTGTTCCTTTTTAATATGTGAGAATACGACCTTATATGAAAGATATATTCTTGATATTAAATAAAAAGATAGTTCTTTTTATTTTCATTTTAGCATTAGAATGATTAGGTTTTTAATCTGATAAGATAAATATTTTTTTTACCGAGAAGAACTTTCTTTAACCTTAAATAAACCAATAGTTAGGAAACACAATATTTTTTTTGTTTACATCAGACAAATAAATAATGCAGCTTACATCATGTAAGACATATTAGGAGTACTAATACCTTCTCTTTTTGCAATTAGTCCCTTTACCCGAACTATGAGACCAATTAGGGTTCCTAGTAACCAAAATACTAGGTGGCGATTCTCATTCTTTTATTTATTTATTTATTTATTGATAAAGGACAAGAATTCTTTATCCTTCCCACGTCATGGTATGTTCGTTCAACCATTTTATTTCGTAAGTTATTATTTTTCTTGAATTGAATATGATGATTTCTTCTTCTTTTTATTTTTATTTTCAGGAGACCTATAATAGTCGGTTGTGGGAGAGATATGAGGACGATCCTTCAACCCATCCAGATTTCGATCCGGATTTGTGGATGGAGGTAGGATCGTTTGGTGGACCCGATAAAAATCAGGTGTACGGGCTCTCCAACACTACGGTCGAGAACTTGCAGGCGACCCGTAGTGTCTCAACCGTCGGGAGCTCCCAATCAGTATCGAACACCCGTTCTAAGGAGTTCATGGCCTTGAAACAACAATACGCTCAACTCTCGGTGGATTATCAACACCTCCACCAAATGATCATGGACATTAGATCAAAGATGGGTGATGATACATGTGCGTCTCTTTTTTGGCCGTTTCGTCCCAGGAACGACCAACCTCCACCACCTCCTTCTCCCGCTCCCGCTCCGCCATTGTTCTAGTTTAATTTTTTTTTGGAAACACATTAAATTTGTTATGAATATTTGGATGAATATTATTTAACTTTATTTTTATATTTTTGATGTTTAATACAATTTTATTTGCATAATTGGTTTTTTTACTATTAATTTATATAATTTATATTATTTATTCTAAATATTTTTTTAAAAAAAACATCACCGACGGAATGTTTCCATCGGTATTTTACAGAGAGTTGGAAAATATTTACTGGAAATGCCACAATCACCGACGGCTTCACAGATGAAAACATTCCGTCGGTATTTTACCGAGAGTTGAGAAATATTTACTGCAAATGCCATAATCACCGACGTCTTCACAAATGGATTCATTCCGTCGATATTTCACTGAGATTTGAAAAATATTTACTTCATATGCCACTATCACCGACGGAATATTTCCGTTGGTATATTTCCAGGGGGAATTTTTTTTTGGCACGCATTTTTCGTCTTTAAAACCATCGGTAGTTTTTTTTTTACCGACAGAAGTAGCGACAAAATGTGGAATTACCGACGAAAGCTATGCCAACGGACGCATTCCGTTGGGAATTTAGTCGGTAAAAAAATTACTGACGAAGTGGTAATCTCACACCGACGGATTTTTTCCGTCAGTAAAACTGTTAAATGTTGTAGTGCACCCACATCATTCCCGATTATCTTGATCCAAGAGGATGATTTGCTGCGACGCCGTACATGTATAACAAGGTTGTTGGGACTTTCCTCATATATAGAAAAAAAATTTAATAAAAAAAAACACACACATGAGAATGAACAGGGTGTTACATAGGGATAGCTCTCTGATGTTATCTTTTCCCTTAACAATGAGCTAACAGCCTTATCTCTGAACAAGTTATATATAGTTCATGACTATATAAATATCCATGAGCCATTTGGTATCTAACATGGAAGCTCACATTTTGTTTTCCAACCTCTGATAATCTCTTACAGCATCCTTGCAAATACAAACAACATAGCCTCAGAGGGGTTTCCTCCTTCTATTCTATATTTTTGGTAATTAACCATCTTATGGTCTTCAAGCCTAACAAGAAAACTTATTTTACAAGTGTTTATGAAACCCAAACCCCCTGTCCCAATCTCCTAGCTCTTTCATCAACCTCTAAAAGATATTAATCTTTTCATGATATATCCTTGTCACTTGTCACTAGCGTATTTAGAAGTGTGGTTGCGGTTGTTTTTTAAAGTACTTTTCACTCAAAAATATATCAAAATAATGTTTTTTATTTTTTAAAAATTATTTTTGACATCAGCACATCAAAATGATTAGAAAACACAAAAAAATATTAATTTGAAGCAAAGAAAAAATAAAAAATTTGTAAATTTTTTCAAAAGCGTTTTTAAAATGTAAAAACAAACAAGGCTTCAATATGATGTAAAAGCTTCACGGGGTGATAAAAAAACCCTATCAATTTGTAATATTTACATTATCTTACAATACATCCATCAAAGTTAAATAATATGGATAATATAAATGGTAGTAGGTGAAAATACCTAAGAATAATATCATGAGTTGGGTGACAGGTCGAGATTTTTGAAACCCGGTCAACTTAACCCAACCTATATATCCTATACTTATTTTTTTATATTTAATAGTTTGTATATTGAATATTTATTTTTATTTTATTTAGAAGCATCTAAAAATATAATTAGAAATGTTTAGACTCCAAAGATCTTGTTAGCGTACTTCTAATTATATTTTTTTAATGCAATAAATAAGAGCTTGTCTCTTTGCTAAAGAGGAAAAAAAAACTTGCTGCACAGCTGTCCATACAAAGACTTGTTAGCGTTCTCATCACTCACAAATTGTGCAGTACGAATATTCATAGTATTTAAATTTGCGCTACATATTCTCAGATATCAAATTTGCTTTACTCTTCAAATTGCGTTGTTAGCTCATAACAACTTTTTTTAAAACTCCCTCACAACGCAAACTAAAATCGCCAGAACAAGACTAAGGATGGATAGTGGGCAAATACTGCTTTCTTATATAAAAGTATGGGTGATCCTCCTTTTGCTCTCAGCTACGTTTCAGAACTCAAAACTTGCTGCCAAAAATACTGCGCAGGATAAAAAAAGAAAGCTTGCTGCAGAAAACTCAGGTACTTTTTCTAGCTTTAAGACTCTAGAATACTGGTTCATCAAATTGTTGTAATTTGAATTGTGCTAAGTATGTTTTTCGCCTAGCCAATTACTCACACCCTGCATGGTAAAAAAAATAAAAAATGCTTAAGTTCTATGTCTATACTAATTATTTGTATTATACATGCAACGCGTCCATGGTTGATTTTTTTTTTTTCTAATTACTTGAAACTTTGAATTTGAGTTGTAAATAAATCATGGATTTAAATTTCATTCAAAATTAAATTTATTAAGTTGAATTATCATACATCCTTTACCTTCATCTTCCAAGTTTAAGTTGGTGAGATCATCTTCCAAGTTGCCTATTAGTTCTTTTCTGAGAGAGTTGGCCTATGTCTCTGAATTGCTATTAAAGCAAGTTCGTTTCCCAGAAGTAGCTTGTGCATTAGTGTATTGACTATCTATATGACCTATGATTCTTGTGGGTTAGATTTTTTTTCATCATAAAAAGATAATATGGAAGCTTTTCAACACATTTTTTAATATAAAAAATCCTAATAGTAAACTGAAAATCTTATACATATAAAGTTGCATATATTAGAAAAATAATATTATTATTTTATGTGAAAACCAAGTAATTAAGAGCTAAATAATATTTAACTTATAAAGATTAAATTAAAAAATTAAGAAATAAATGTGAGAATAAATACCTGATCTTGAAACACAGGTTTTAGACTAGATTTTATTTTGCTATATAAATAAGGGAGAGGGGAAGAGAAAGAGAGAGTTTTTTTTACACCGATATTGGTTTTTCAAATTAAAATTGTGGAGTTTAATTAAAAGCTCACCAACCACATGTTATTGAAGAAAATATCATTCGTTATTTAAAAAAAAATTAGTTCTATTTGTCATAGTTGCAATTACATTGCAAAAAATTGACCACTACAGTGACAATTTTTTTCTTAAGTATAAATATTTAATTGATCGGGCATTATAATTTAGAGTTGTTAACTTATAAAGTCAAAACTAATATAATTTTGTTTTTTAAAAAGGAAAAACATTAGAATCTAGAAAAATGATCAAGATCCTATAATTGTGACGAAGGGAATCTGACCCATAAGAGAGACACATATTTGATCTTACAGAGTAATAAAGCTTTAATTAAACATATAAGAAATTCCTAATATATAAAATAAAAAATATTAATTAGTAATAAATAAAAAAATATAAAAAAGCTAAGTGGCGTGAGGATTTCACTGTAGCTCCAGATAGTGATTATTGTGGATTGCGACAATAAAATTATTTGGGTGTGTTATGTAATTAAGAGGATCATGGGGAGCATTTTAGTATTTTTCACGTTGTATTTTTTCTTTTGAAATCGAAAAGATGCTGGTGTGTGTTCCACACCTCCTAGTAAGGTGGCGCGTGAGATGCTTACCGGTGGTCAAATCTGGTCATCCGTTATCTCACTAGATGCGCAACCATCTCTTTTTACACATGGTGCGACGCTTGTATACATATCATGGTTAGTTGCTGCCACTGATCGATTGTTTTTGTTTTTTTTTTCTTTCTTTCTCCTGACAACTAAAGTACATAATTGTCCCCTCATTGTTTGTTGTTTGCTTGAGTCTGATATGACTGCCAAACCTTACCCTTTTACCCTTTAGTGACTTAAATTTAAGCTTTCAGTTTAGGGGTATTTTGGTCTTTTCATTTGGCTCAGTGGTCATTAGAAGATTGTTTGGGGGTGTATGTGTCTTTTCCAATTTCTAACACAGTTAAAATACTCTTTTACCCCTAGAGGCAATAAAAATTAGAACTGTTAACCAAGAGTTTTTTTGGCTTTATATAATATTCATTACAGTAAAAATAATTCTTTGCTCCCAAGATAAAAAAAAAAAAAAGGATAGGCTGCCGGAAAAGTTTATTACAAGTTTTTTCAATTTTCATGTACTAATGCTTTTAGCCTCATAAAAAATAAAAAAGTAGTTTGCGTCTAACAATTTTGCTAAACCCAAGTGCCTTTGGTCTGACAACCACGCCAGACCCATGTTATTTGGGTCTGACAACTGTTCCAGGCCCAAGATACTTAGGTCGGACACCCATGCTAGGACCAAGCTTATTGGGTCTGGAAATAGCTGTCAGACCCAAGGCTCTTAGGTCTGACATGACTGTTATATCCAAGACGATTAAAACATTCTCTAGACTCTTAATAATTTTTTTATATTTAAGAAAAATTTAATATTAACCCGTTGCGAAGCACGAACTAATATACTAGTATTTACTAATAGTTGTTGTATGCAACATCCTAACAAATTAAAAATGACTATAAAAACCTCAAAATTTTCTTTTAAACATTAAATTATAGCATCAAAGTATTTTATTTGAAATGAATCCCTAGATAATATCTAATACACCGGAACAAACCCAAATTAAAAATAATTATTCAACAATAAATAAATAAATATAATAGAATAATACAAATAAAATCTTCATGCTAAAATTTTTTCATGTGGCCTGAATCTCTAATTTTAGTATATTTTTGACAGATTTTAGTCCTGATTTCAAACATGTTATTCTTTGTTGTTTGGATGAATTACTAGGCCTACCCATATATAGTTGGAAAACTTAAGATGTCCAGTTTTCAGCTCCACTTGAATGTCATCAAAATTCCAACCAGCTCCATAATGTACCAAATAGTACACAAATATCTAGTTTGACAAGATTTGTCTAGTAATTTTAATCCTCTAAAATAATATGTTATCAAGTTCTATTTGACCTAAAAAATAATAATATTTTTATATAAAGTTTCAACTCGACCCGATATACAATTTGAGAAATATTAGTTAACAAAGATTAAAAGGCTAAATTTAAACCTAATTTGAATAAACTTATAAAATCATATAAGTTTACTGATTTTATATAACTTAAGCTAAATTTTAATTTTACACATTAAATATATATTATATTCATAAAATCATATAATTTTATAAATAAACTCGTGATGTGGGGGCACATAACAAAACAACACAATTATTATACTCACCTGCCATCTAAGCTGCGGTCAAATCTATTTATTGACAACTTCTGTCAACCAACCACTACATATTTATAATGCATTGATACATGACTGAACATGACCAGTCTGAGTGAGTTGAAAGAAAAATAAAAAGGTAAAACTTAAATGATTTACTTAAAAATTTAGGTTGCATAGAACTTGGTGAAATCATGATAAGTATGGTCGAAACTCGGGTTAAAATTTATTAATTTTTTTTATTAAAATAATATTATTCTAATTTTTAATTTTTTAATTTTTTAAAAGGTTAACTATTTGAAGTACAAGTTACGCAAGCCTTACTCCATATTGATTTTTCCAACTATGATATCGCAACATAGCTGTTCAGACATAGATGTAGTTCAACATAGTGCGTTTTCCTTCACGGGTAACTTTGTAGTACAAGTTAAGTATTGATCGTTTTGATCTTTTTAATTTTTTTTAAAGGTTAAAATAGATTGATCCTCGAGACTTGAGCCTTATATCGTGTTCAGTTTTACAAATATGATCTTGCGGCATAGTGGTTCAGACATAGGTGTGTTTGCGTTTTCCATTATAGGTAACTTTGAAGTACAAGTTAAGTATTTAAATTATTCTTGATAATGTGTTTGAATATTGTCTGAACAAGACTTACCCTGTTTTTATATGAAAAATTTCTATAAACACAGATATAAAAGTCTGTAGATAAATATATGTAAGCTAGTCCGAATAACTTATTATAAAAAAACAATATGTTGGAGATAATCATTCTAATCGTTTGGTTTTCTCTTCTAACCAAAATTCTGAAGGTTTCATCAGCATTGATTGTGGAGCGGAGGAAGATTATCTGGATGGGGATACTGGAATAACTTACAAAACCGACAAAGATTTCATTAGTACGGGCAAGAATAAGGTCGTAGCACCAGAGCATAACTTGACGACTCTTTACTATGGGAATATGGCGAATAGCTTGAGAACCTTTCCTGAAGGTAAAAGGAATTGTTATACATTGAAACCCAGACAGGGTAAGAACCAAAACTATTACGTCAGAGCTTTCTTCTACTATGGAAATTACGATTCTAAGAATCAAACTCAAATAAAGTTTGATCTGTACATCGGGGTAAATCATTGGACAACAGTGGTTGATATGCAGTGGACATATTACGAAATTATTCATTATTCAGTCACTGATACCATTTATGTGTGTCTCGTAAATACGGGTTTCGGAGTTCCTTTCATCAATGGATTGGATTTACGGTTCATGAATGATTCCCCGTATAGAAGTATGAATGGATCGTTGATTCCTAAGGTGCTTGCTGACCTTGGCGGCCTGGATCCAACCTTAGGCGCCATGAGGTGAATTGTCTAAATCATGCATTTTTAACTAAATCATGCATGTGCCACATCATGCATCAGATATGATAAAAATTCTCATCATAGGTACCGTTTATGTAAAATATATATACAATCTTTTGGATAAATATCTATAATTTTACTATATACCTTAGGGATATTGTATTTTATTATGGTTTTTAGAATGATTATCATTTGTAGACATTGAAAGATCGATGTTTTGTTTTCGTTTTTCTTGTTTCTCTTCCACTTCTAAACCATGATTTTTTGGAGCTACCTTTCTCAACCCTTATCCAGAATCTTCCCCAAGTCAATAATTCTGAAAGTAAATTTAATACTTTTAATCTTGGGCAGCAAGGTGACCAGTCGTTGGCGAGGGATAGCTAGCAAATCTCTTCCATTTTTTAGTGGAACTCCAGCTGATTTGATCTAAAATTAAGTTCGAATAAAACTGAATCTATTCATAAGAAGTATATCTTAATTAATCGTACTACAGCTCATCGTTTGTGCCAAATGATATGTGTTTTCTCTTTTGTTTTTTCCCCTTAAGGATGCATAAAATATTTTTAAATTATATACTTTACGTTGATAGATTATTGATCATTAAATCTTTATTAGTTGTTTTTTCTTTAATTACTCGTATGTAAATAGTTTTTTAATAGTCTTTGAATCAATGAACATCAAGAAATAGGAATTTGGAGAATGAGAATATCACTACTTTATTTAATACTTGTGTTATCGTTTCTCACATGCATTCAGGTACAAAGATGACGTGTACGATCGCATCTGGCGGCTTGACGTCAACCTCAACGATTCAGTTTCAAATAGCACCGAAGCAAATATTGATATCCAGGGCAGTGATGATCCCTGCCGTCTACCAGTCGAAGTCTTGAGAACAGCGGTTCAGCCTCGAAATGGCCATAATTCATTGAGCTACAGCTATACATTAAGGCATCGCGAGAATTTCACACCTGAGTTTCTTGTCTTCTTTCACTTTGCTGAAATCGAGCAGATTGCACCAGGTGAAAGACGAGAATTCACCATTACTTTGAATGGCTTAAACTATGGGCCCTTTACTCTTGAATACTTGAAGCCATTGACCATAGGTCCATATAAATTACAAGTTCCAGAAGATCAAGTTAGGTTTTCTATTGATGCAACGTTGCGGTCTGACCTTCCACCTATCCTAAATGCCTTTGAGATCTTCAAACTATGGCCACTCCCTGATTCACCGACAAACCAAACAGACGGTATGTT